>Ga0209002_10000156_pt1 | contig 48061 bp, 41 predicted proteins | sample Rifsed16ft2_FD_184010 | JGI IMG/M metagenome (GOLD analysis project Ga0209002, IMG submission 184010) | Soil microbial communities from Rifle, Colorado, USA - sediment 16ft 2 (version 2) | ecosystem: Environmental > Terrestrial > Deep subsurface > Rock core/Sediment | place: Rifle, Colorado...
AGAAGCCATCTCAAAATGCAGAGGGCTGAAGCCCTTTGTTACTGCTTCTTGTTGCTCCGACCTTAAGGTCGGGGCAATGCCATGTTCCCTTTCGGGTTTTAACCCTCCAAAAAGACATCAAAACATTTTTGAGATAGCTTCTACTAAAAATTCTTGTTTCTGCGGCCTCAGTATCGTATTTTTGGAAACTATGCCCCGAAAAATCCCCATTCTCGTCGTTCTCCTGTTTCCCTCCCTGCTCTGGGCCGGGAGCAGCGACAAAAAAGCCACTGCAGTCAGAACACCGCGGCCGATACGCATCGACGGCATCCTGAATGAAATCGAATGGCAATCGGTAGGTCCCATTTCTGATTTCACTCAACGCGATCCCCTCGAAGGAGAACCCGGCACCCAGAAGACGGAAGTGAGAATCCTGTACGACGATGACGCGCTGTACGTCGGCTGGAAGCTCTACGACACAGAACCGTCGAAGATCGTCGCCCGCCTCGCCCGTCGCGATGACGAGGTTGAGTCGGATTGGGTCTCCATCAGACTCGACAGCTATCATGATCATCAGACGGCGTTTGAATTCACGCTGAACGCTGCCGGTGTCCGAACCGACATCATTCAATACAATGACGGAGAGGCAGAGGATGCTTCATGGGATGTGGTGTGGGAGGCGGAGACAGTCATCCTTCCCGACGGATGGTCGGCGGAAATGCGCATTCCTTTCAAGATGCTTCGATTCTCCGAAGCTTCGAAGCAGGAGTGGGGAATGCAGCTGATTCGCTACATCTCGAGGATCCGTGAAGAGCAGCAATGGGCGCTCATACGGAAAAGCGAGAGCGGTTGGGTGTCGAAATTCGGCAATCTGACCGGACTCGAAAACCTGTCTCGTCCGGGTAATGTCGAACTGCTCCCCTACGCCGCAGGCGGCAACCGGTTTGTTCCAAAATCGCGGACGTATCCGAACGGAACCGATTTTACATCACACGTTGGCCTCGACGCGAAGATCAAGCCGACGTCGGGATTGACGATCGATGCAACCTTCAATCCGGACTTCGGTCAGGTTGAAGCCGATCCCGCCGTGTTGAACCTCACGACATTTGAGACGTTCTATCCCGAAAAGCGGCCATTCTTCATCGAGGGATCACAGATCATCCGATTCACAACCTTTGGAGGCGATTTTGGCCCGGGGCTCTTCTATTCGCGCCGCATCGGGCACACGATCAATGTTCAGGAACCGGAGGGCGGTTACATCGAACACGAACCGCGGTATGCGACGATCCTGGGAGCAGCCAAGATCTCCGGAAAAACAGCCGATGGGCTTTCGATAGGAATCCTCGAGGCGGTCACGTCAGAAGAGAGCGCAACGCTGGTCGATTCTCTGGGGAACAAATCGGAACCGGTTGTTGATCCGCTGACAAACTACAGCCTGGTCCGCTTGCGCAAGGACCTCTTCGAAAACTCCAACGCAGGGTTGATACTCACCTCTGTCAATCGCAAGAAAGGGCTCCCCGCGTTTACCGGCGGACTTGACTGGAATCTCAAGTTCATGAAGAGCGAATACCGCGTGGAGGGATTTCTGGCTGGATCACATATCGACCGGAGGGGACAGAAACTCGACGGATCGGCGGGAAAGATCTCGTTTAACAAGGACGGCGGCGCTCACTGGAGGGGTGCTGCTTCGTTTGATTTCACTTCAAAGAAATACAACATCAACGACATCGGATTCTTCCGCAGTCCCAATGACTATGGATATGTAGCCGAAGTCCTGTATCGGGATGATGAAGTCACGGATTGGAAGCGGATCTACAACCTCAGCGCCCGCTATCACCTGCGGCGGAACTTCGACGGGATAGAAATGTTCAATTCTTACGAAGCGTCGGCGTACCTGATGTTCCCCAACTACTGGGAGGTTGAACTCGAAGGCGGATTCGATGACGGGCGGTTTGATCCCTTTGAGACCCGCGGAAATGGATTGCTCGCGAAAGCCAAAGGCCGAAACGTCAGATTTTCTGTCGAATCTGACCGGCGCCAGGTGGTCGTTGCGGACCTTGGGATAGGAGTGGGGGACGACACCAGGAGAATGAACCAGCTGGATTTCGGGCTTGAGGTTGAAGTCAAGGCGGCATCGAATATCTCCCTTGAATTCAGCGCTGAACACACGAGGGTCAACAGGAGACTCTCCTGGGTCGACAACATCGTTGAGCCCACGATTTCGCCCAAACCCATAACGGTTCTGGCCGATCGCACCACCAGTGAATGGGACTTTACGTCGAGAGGGTCCTTCATCTTTACAAGAGACCTTTCTCTTCAGTTGTATCTTCAGTTGTTTCTCGCCAAAGGCAAATACGAGAATACCGTGCGGATGCTTTCCCCCGACCGGTTTGAAGGCTTTACCTATCCGACACCGGATTTCACCGACCTTTCGTTCAATTCGAATATCGTCTTGCGCTGGGAATACCTCCCCGGCAGCACCCTCTTTCTCGTCTGGTCCCAATCCCGCGCCGGGGAGGGAGGATCGTATCGGACGTCTTTGGGAAAGGATGTGGACAATCTCTTTTCCCTCCCCATGACCAATGCCCTGCTTCTGAAGATCAGCTACTGGCTAAGCTATTGAATCCCGACCCTGGCCTGGAACGAGGGGCGGTTGTCCGCCTCGAAGTGACGGGCGCAGCTTTTGAAGGGAAAGCTGTCGCACGCCTGGAAGGATTTGTGGTTTTCGTCGAAGGAGCTGTTCCGGGCGATATCGTGAATGCAAGGATCGTCCGGAAGAAGAAACAGTTCGCAGAAGCCCGGGTCGTCGAGGTCCTTCAGCACTCTCCCCATCGCGTCTCACCCCGCTGCAAACACTTTGGCGTGTGCGGCGGCTGCAAATGGCAGCACGTCGACTACACCTCTCAGCTTCAATGGAAACAGCAGCATGTTCTGGAATCCTTTCAGCACATCGGCGGATTTGAACAACCGGACGTGCTTCCCATCATCGGGGCAGACGAGATCTACTTCTATCGCAACAAGATGGAGTTTTCGTTCTCCGACCTCCAATGGCTCCCCGATGGCCCGGCCGCGGATCCACAATCCGAAATCCACAATCCGCATTCCGCAATCCGCATTCCGCAATCCGAAATCTTCCTCGGTCTCCACGTCCCCCAACGCTACGACAAGCTCCTGGACCTCGAAGAGTGCTTCCTTCAATCCGAAGTTTCAACGAAGATTCTTCACTTCACGCGCGAGTTCGCGAGGCGCGAAAACCTCCCCGTTTATTCAAGCAAGACCGATTCTGGATATCTCCGGTTTCTCGTCATCCGCCAGTCCAGGCGCACCGATGAACTGATGGTGAACTTTGTGACGTTCGAGGATCGTCCCGAACTTGTTCGGGAATATGCCGCCGAGTTGTCTTCCGCCATTCCGGGTATCACGACCGTCGTCAATACCATCAACAGCCGAAAAGCCCAGATTGCCTACGGGGAAAAGGAGAATGTGGTGACAGGGAAGGGGGTGATTCACGAGATGTTGGGAAATCGGCAATTCTCGATCTCCGCGGGATCATTCTTCCAGACCAATACGCGTCAGGCGGAGAGGCTTTATGAAGTGGCGCGAACGTTCGCCGGGTTCAGGAAGGGAGATACCGTTTTCGATCTCTACAGCGGAACCGGAACGATCGCACTTTTCGTTGCGGATGCGGTTTCGCATGTGGTTGGGATCGAGTCTGTTGAAAGTGCAGTCCGCGACGCGGAAAGGAACGCGCGGCTCAACGGCGTGGAGAACTGTTCGTTTGTAATGGGTGACCTGAAAGAGAAGTTGACGCGGGAGAGTGAATGGATGAAATCGTACCCAAGGCCGGATGTGCTCATCATTGATCCACCGCGCAGCGGCATGCATCCGGATGTCGTTGACGCGATCGTGAAGCTCGGTGTTCCCCGCATTGTTTACGTCAGCTGCAATCCTGCAACCCAGGCACGTGATGCAAAGATGTTGTGCAGTTCGCGCTATACCCTCCGGAAGTTACAACCCGTCGACATGTTTCCGCATACCTACCACATTGAGAATGTGGCGCTGTTTGAAGTGGGATAAGACTTGGGCGTTTGAAATTCGGTTGTTCGACATTCGATATTTAAGCCGAAGGCAGTGGAGCAATAGCGAATATCGAGCCAGCATCGAAGATCTCGCCCTGGGAACCCGATCTCCGAGCGTGTGACGATATGCGCCAGGTTCCGTCTCTTCTAAAGAACTTACACGAAGCGACACAAAGGAAGCACGAAGAGCACGAAGTTGGCGTGGCTTTTCTTTGTGTTCTTCGCGTCTACTCTGTGCCCTTCGTGTCATAATCTTCCAATCGTGGTGGGGAGGCAGGCGCCGAATGTCCAGCAACGAAGTCATTGTCGGAATCTATCGACCTCCTGCAAAAGGTGATTCAGAAAACGATCGTGGAATCCCTGAGCACGGAGGCCGATGAGTGGACATCGATGTAATGAAGTCCGACACGCGGCGATTGGAGAATGCCGAGGGTAGGGATGAATCGCCGGGCAGTGTCACGCCGCCTGATGAGGGCCAAGACCTATCCGTGAATCGAAGCTGTCGAGGCTATGGTTTTTGCACAACTTCTGTTGACGTCACCGTCGTCCGGCTTTTCACGCTTGCCTGATCCTTCCGGACGCTGACCGGAACCAGTTGCTCAACAAACGTCGCCTCAATCGACTCTGTCAGTGTATCCGACCCGACCACCGTCATTTTCAAGGGAACCACGAGAAGCGTTTCGGGGAAAGAATACCAGCGCAGCATCACGCTTTTGCCTTCCGGCGACCATGCAAAGGGAGAGTCCACGTTTTCCGGCTGGGCATTCCCGCCGCGATAGGAAATACTGAGCCTGTACGGCCGATGCTTGAAATGATACTTGAGCAACATCGTGTAAGTCGTATTGGTCCCTTTGACGGTCTCGACACTCCGCTCCACGCGGATCCACGGATCCAAAGCCGGCGCGGCCTCTTGGAGCCGGACTTTCCGGTCGCGGTCGGTCAGAAGCGTGTCCTTCCCGTCCATCCGAACACTGGTGCCGTCAAGGTAATCCGCACTGACGAGCTCAACTCTCGCTTTCCCCGTATTCTGATCGAATGTCTGATTAACGGTGATTTGCTGCTGCCAATAATCGGAATAAGTCGGCTGAAAGACCAGAAACACGATGCAGCCGGCAAAGACCGCGCCGGCGGTGATTCCGCCGATCGGTTTCTTGAACCAGCGAAGAAACGCAAATGACTCAGGCTTTTGAAATCGTATTGCGGCGAATCCGAGGAGAAACGGAAACGCCCACAAGGAGAAGAACAAGATGTAGAAAAGATGGATGATAAGTGCTGCGATGAATCCTTCTATGGGCATTTGGGTCATCGACCGGGCCAAGAGTCCGTATCCCTCGGAAAAGATCAGCCGGTACATGAAGTGCGGTGACACGAGCCAGAAGAGGAACTTCAGATACCATGAATCGACAAGAAAGGCGAGGGCCATGAAGAAGAGACCCATCGCGGCCGCAAGCGCAAGTTTTGGAGAGGCGAGGAGCATAAGGAGAAGGAACACAACGAGGAAGATCATGCTCTTGAGCCCGTAGCGATAAGGCACGCGCGAGAATCCAAGGCGGGGGACGAGCTGCAACGCGACCCAGATTCCGAATCCTGCGGCAAGGAATCCAAGGAGAAAGTATCCGTTGAGATCGCTGAGCCATGGGAACCGGTCACCCTTGATGATTCCGACAATATTCTCGGAGAACCAAACGAATGCCTGGATGATCATCATCAGGAGGAACAGCTTCAACGCCGGGACTCTGCCTCGGGGCTCTTCCGGAGACCGGGCCTTCCGCATTCGAATGAGCGCCGACACCGCGAGCGTCAGGGCAATGGCGATGAAGAAGTAGAGGCTCCAGATCGGGAAGAACAACAGGGCAGTGTCGAGCTGGAAGAGGTAGTACGATTCCGATGTTTCCGGGGGAACGCCGCCGTCAAACCTCTCGACTAACCTGTAAACAAGATCGCCGGATCTCTTAAGTCCAGCCGGAATGAAATTCTCGAGGTTGTCCTGTGGCGTATGAATGGGGTCAACGACGTCGGATGTAAAATCAATGGCCGGAATGCCTTCCAGGAGGAAGGGTTCATGATCCGATCCTATGCCTCCGCCCGGGATGCTCGTAAGAAACGCGTAGAAGTGGGTGGGAAAGTAGAGCCCCGAATAACCGAGGGCCTCGAACTCCTCGTATGAGGCCTCCACGAGCCACCGCGGCGACATACGGCCGGGGGCATCCACAAGAGGGACAAGCAATTCCGATCCGTTGGTCATGTCGATCTGAAGCATCAGGGCGACACTGTCCATGCGATCGAAATTCATTACGAAATTGCGCGATCCGCGCAATCCCTGCTCTTCTCCCCCGAAGAGCGCAAACACGATCGTCGATTCATTGGCCCTCTGCGCCAGGATCCTGGCGAGCTCGATAACCGTCGCCGACCCTGAGCCGTCATCGTTGGCGCCGGGAATTTCCGGTTCGGCCGAGTCGATGTGCCCCCCGATCACAATGATCCGATTCGTCTTTCCTTTCAAAACCCCGACTGCTGTTCCGCTGGTCGTGTTGACCGTGCCGCCCTGCATTTGGGAGGAGGTCTGCCGCATGGGCACAACGAAAGCTTCCTGAAGCCCGAATTCGCGGAATTTCTTCAGCGCGTACTGCATGGCTGCCTGTTCGGCAGGGGAGCCCATGGGACGAGGGCCGATCTCTCCCGCAAGGACCTGGAGGTAACTCCATGCGCTATCCTGCGAGAAAGGGGTCTGCGTTCTGGGGGTTTGAGCGGCCGACCGGAATCCCAGGAGGGCCGTAAGGAGGATGAGGCTAATGCAGCCAGTGGCGGAAAAAATCGATGATCTTGTTTTCATAAGCAGGTCCTGCAACTTCCAATATGTCGTTGTGGTTGGCACCCGGGACCAAAAAGAGGTCCTTCGGTTCATTTGCATGGTGGTAGAGTATCTTTGAATACTCATAATTGATCAGCTTGTCTTCCATTCCATGAATGAACAAAACGGGAATGCTGAGTTTCTTTACATCGTTGACAGGGGAAACATCGCGGGCTTTGAATCGCGCGATCTTCTGGGAGCGACTCATTGCCACGTTACGGAGAAAATGCCAGGGAAGTTTCACGATACGGCGTTGGTAGTCGACCGAAATGGTCCTGAGATCCGTGAAGCCGGCCTCGGCGGCAACTGCTTTGATGCGCTCGTCGATTGCGGCGGCCTGAATGGCGACTGCGGCGCCCATCGACGTGCCGAAAATTCCGATCGATCCCGTTCTGATGCGCTTCTTCTTGAGAAAATCGATTGCAGTGGAGACATCGTATTTCTCATAGTATCCGTACGTGCAATACAATCCCTCGCTTTCGCCGTGTTCCCGTGAATCGTACAGCAGCACATGAAATCCCTCTTTGTGAAAAACCTCTGCAAGCGGAACCCCCGCAGTCTTACAGTCACCCACACCGTGCAGGTAGATAATCGTGCCCTTGGGCTTCTTCTTTGCGGGGATGAACCATCCGCTCAAGCGCAAACCGTCGTCTGAGACGATGGTGATGTCTTCCTGCGAAAGGCCGGCGTCGCGCGGTTCGAGCAAATTGTTGAAACTCCGATACCATTCTTTTGTCCTCCTGATCGGCTGAAGGAGGATAAGGGGACCGACGACGAGAATGACAAAGACCGCGGAAACGAGAAAAAGGAGGCCGAGAAGAATGAGAACCAGGAGAAGGGACATTGAAAGAGGGAATGAGTGTAGGACGAATATAGGCAGACGGGCGGGAGAATGCAAGCAAGGTCAGCACTTTCTCCGTGTTCTCTGTGCCTCTTTGTGCTCTCCGTGTAATGTCTTTCAACCTCTTTGATTACACAGAGAGCACTGAGGAGCACAGAGAACACAGAGGGTGAAGCTTGCTTTGTTGATTCTCCGTCTTCTTCTTTGTACCATGCCACCACACTATGACACGCCAACCGCCGCTGCGCGTCGCACTCGTCCACGACTGGCTCACAGGAATGAGGGGCGGAGAAAAAGTTCTCGAAGTGCTGTGTGAGCTCTATCCGGATGCAACTCTTTTTACCCTGATTCACAATCGAGGTTCCGTTTCTCCCCTCATCGAAAGGATGCGCATCCGCACGTCGTTTCTTCAATCTGCGCCATTCAGGGAGAAACGATATCGGCACTATCTTCCGTTCTTTCCCCTCGCAATCGAATCATTCGATTTCCGCGGATTTGACCTGATTCTCTCCACGAGCCACGCTGTGGCAAAGGGAGCGAAGCCGGCACCCGGTGCACTCCACATCTGCTACTGCCACACTCCCATGCGCTATGTCTGGGAGCTGTACGACGAGTACTTTGGCCCCGGGAGGGCGGGAATCCTCGCCCGGTTCGGAATGAAGATCATTGCGCCCCGCTTGAGAGCCTGGGACGTGAGGACCAGTTCGCGCGTACACTACTTCCTTGCGAATTCTGCAAACGTGGCGCAGAGAATTCACAACACCTACAAAAGAGAAGCCGATGTTCTTCACGCACCCGTCGATACCGCGAAGTTTTCTCTCTCGAAAAAGAACGGGGATTTCTATCTTATCGTTAGCGCGCTTGTTCCTTACAAAAGAATCGACCTCGCCATTGAAGTATTCAACCGCATCGGAAAACGGCTCGTCATTGTCGGCAAAGGTCCTGACCTCGTAAAGCTCAAAGCTCTGGGCGGGAGATCCGTCGAATTCCCGGGCTGGCAGTCGGATGAGGATCTCGCACGGCTCTATAAGTCCTGCCGGGCGCTTGTATTCCCCGGTGTCGAGGATTTCGGTATTGTGCCGCTTGAGGCAATGGCGTCGGGAAAACCGGTCATAGCGTTCAAGGCGGGGGGAGCGCTTGAGACTGTCGTTGACGGAAAAACCGGAATCTTCTTCGATGCTCAGTCTCCGGAGGCGCTCGAACAGGCTGTGCGAATCGCTGAATCAAGACGCTTCAATCCCGCATCAATCCGCCGTCATGCGTTGAAGTTTGACCGTGCCAATTTCAAAAAGAGCATCCGGAACTACATCTCGGCCAAGCTTGAAACGCATCTTCCGTGATCCCGCCCGCTTTTGTCTTTGACATTAGACCTTCTTTTTTCTATATTTTTTGACCTTTCCCGCGTACGCGGGAATTGAAATTTTCGGGGCATCTGGACGTTTTTGAGGGGTAGCGGAGGATCCGTGCCGGGCGATTCTGAACATCATTCAAGTAGAAGGCGCCATTACAGCGTTCTCCTCGTTGCGAATGACGACGTGGCCCAACCGAAGACAGTTCGTCTTACTCTTTGGCAACTCGTGGGTGTTTTGGGCGGGACGGTCGGACTGATCGTCGGAATCGTCTTTGTGCTACTCTTCTTTACGCCGCTGGGTGCGTGGATCAATATCCCGAATCCCCAGCTTGAAATCCGCTATTCCCAGGAACTGGTTTCGCTCAATCAGAAGATGGCGTCTCTGATGGAGCAGTTGATCGAGATTCGATCATACAATGTGAAGCTTCGCAATGCCCTCGGGGAAGTGGTGGTTGCGACCGACTCGGGCGTGGTGGTAACCGGCTCCATTCGAAGGGGAGGCTCGAATGCTTCTGCAACGGATGCGCGGCGGGCACCTCAATATCCGGCTTCGGTAGCAAGCTCAGCCTTCTATCCGCTGCCGGTAGAATCTCCAGGCGGGCAGGGCGCCAAGGTGGCTTTTCCGGCGATTCTCCCGTCTGAGGGATATGTGACCAGGGGATTCTCTCCCGTTGAGCGTCACTTTGGGCTGGATATTGCAGGGAAAGTGGGAACTCCGGTCAACGCCGCTGCAGAAGGGTATGTGGTTTTTGCCGGATGGACGACAGACGAGGGATATGTGGTTATTCTCTCGCACGCAAACGGTTTCCTGTCGTTCTACAAACACAATCAATCGCTCTTGAAGAACGCAAGCACGTTCGTCAAACGCGGAGAGCCGATCGCATTGCTGGGAAATTCCGGGAAATCAAGCTCGGGACCGCATCTTCACTTTGAAATCTGGAAGGATGGAACGCCGGTCGATCCGTCCTCTTATCTGTTAAACTACAACCTGTGAGAAAAAACCGTGGCGAAAAATGACCCTGTGAAAGAGCTGAATATCATTGGTCCCGGAACGGTGGTGGAGGGAAAGATCCGGAGCCAGGGAAGTGTTCGTGTCGATGGAAAAGTGGTTGGAGAGGTCGCAGCCAGTGAATCGCTCGCGGTCGGAACGGCGGGAGAAATCGAAGGCAACGTTTCGGCGAAGAACGTGACCGTTGGTGGGAAGATTCGCGGGTCTGTTACCGCCGTGGAAAAAATAGTTTTTGAAGGAAAGTCCAGTGTTCGCGGCGACATCAGGGCCACCAGGCTGGTGATAGACGAAGGATGCATCTTCGACGGACGCGTCACCATGGCTGATAAGGGCTCTTCGTACGAACCGCGTCATTGATGCTGTGCGAGGATTCTGATGTCCTCCGAACAAAAGCCTGCCGGAAGGGAAGATCGCGGGAAGGATCGGCAGTCGGCCTATGAATCCTTGCGGGAATATACACCCTACCTGACGCTCGGATTTCAACTCGCAGCAGCCGTCGTTGTTTTTCTTTTGATTGGCGTTTGGGCTGACAAGCGCTGGGACGCGTCACCGTGGTTCAAGCTTTTGGGTTTGTTTCTTGGGACCGTCGGCGGGTTTGTAAAATTCTTTCGAACGATCGCCGATCTCGATCGAAAAAACAGGCGCACACCGGGAAAGCCGTCTCAGTGAAGGTCGACTGGAAGTTCTTGACGACTGTGATCCTTGCGTATGCGGGAATCACGGCAGCGCTGATCCTCGCGTTGGGAATGTTCGCGGCTCCCGACCACAGGTCAAGTGCGGGGGCAGCAGCAGCAGTGAGCTTTGTCAATTTCATCCTCGGCTTTTTGGCAATTGAGTACTCGTTTGAACGGTCTCACACGACATTCCTGAAGATCGTCCTCGCGGGAATGATGATTCGTCTGCTCGCAATGACCGGCGCGGTCGTCGTGCTGATTGAAGTCTATGAGTTTGATGCACTGGCCCTCATGCTGACCCTGCTGGGCTACTATGTTGTGAACCTGACGTTCGAAGTTATTTTCCTACAGAAGAAAGTCTCTCTGAAGAAGCCTTCATGATGATTGAAAAGGTTGTTGCCGATACGCTTCAGCAGGGCCATTCCGCGCCGGCGGATACATTGCGCTCCGCCGCCCAGGCTTCTGCGGAACACGGCGAGAAATTCGATTTCAACCATCTCCTCGAACATCTGCACGATTCACGCGAACTTGAGATTCCATTTGGGCACGTTGAGCTCCCGCATTTCCCCCCGGTCCAGATTGGCGAATACTCCATCGATCTTTCCGTGACGAAGCATGTGTTCTTTCTGCTCTTTGCAGGACTCCTGCTGACTCTGATGGCGGTGTATGCGTCAAGGAAGATCCGGCGCAATCCCGTCCCCACCGGGTTTGCCAACCTGGTCGAGATTCTCGTTGTCTTCGTTCGCGATGAAGTTGTTCTCCCGACCATGGGGCCGGCCGGACAGAAGTACGTCCCGTTCATCCTGACTACGTTCCTCTATATCCTGATCATGAATCTCCTGGGCCTGATGCCCTTCGGGGCCTCTGCTACCGGCAATATTTCGGTGACGGCCGGCCTGGCCCTTGTCGCCTTTGTCATGATCCAGGTGGCGGCAATCCGCGCGCAGGGATTTACCCACTATCTTGCTCATTTTACGGGCGGGGTGGCCTGGTGGCTCTGGCCGATCATGATCCCGATCGAAGTCCTCGGAATTTTCACGAAGGCATTCGCTCTCTGCATGCGTCTCTTTGCCAACATGAGCGGTGGCCACATCGTCATCCTCTCGCTTCTGGGCTTCATTTTCCTCGCCCGCTCGTACTTTTTTGCCCCTGTTCCTGTTGTCTTCGTTCTTGCCATCAATTTTCTGGAACTGCTCGTCGCCTTCATTCAGGCCTATGTCTTTGCCATGTTGACGGCACTCTTTATGGGATTGGGAATGCCTGCGGAGGGCCATGGGGAGCATGGGTGAGGGTCATGACTTGAGAGTTGAGTGTTGAGGATTGAATATTGAAAATTTTCTCTGCCTGAAAACAATATCCAATATTCAATGTTCAATATTCAATGTCCAAGGTTGTTCGGTCTTCTGAAAAATCAACAAATCATCATCGATTTCACTTAGGAGGAATTCAACAATGAATGAAGCAATTGAAGTTGCACGTCAGGCCGCGTTTCAGTGGGGGTACTTCGCCGCAGGGATTGGCGCAGGTCTCGTTGTTCTCGGTGCTGCGTACGGTATCGGCAAGCTTGCTTCGGCCGCCATGGAAGCCAGCGGCCGTCAGCCGGAAGTTGCAGGAGCAGTCAGAACGTCAATGATCATCGCGGCAGCGCTGATCGAAGGTGCAACGTTCTTCGCACTGGCTATCTGCATTCTGCTTGCCCTCAAGGGCGCTTGAGCAAACTGAACCAACCACCAGAAAGGTCGATTCATGTTTGATATTAATCCGGGACTGAGCATCTGGACCACTGTTGTCTTTGTCCTGCTGGTCCTCGTGCTGGGAAAGTTCGCATGGAAGCCGCTCTTGAAGACCCTCCAGGATCGCGAGAAGAGCATTCGGGACTCTCTCGAACAGGCCGAGCGGGCGCGCATGGAAGCCGCGGAGCTTCTGAAGCAGAACGAGCGCAACATGGCGCGGGCCGACGAAGAGTATCAAAAGGTCGTTCGGGAGGCGAAGGCGCTCGGCGAGAAAATGAAGGATGAGATCGTGAACAAGGCTCGCCAGCAGGCCGAGCATGAGCTGCAGTCCGCGAAGGAAGAGATCCGGCGCGACATCGACGCGGCGAAACAGCAGCTTCGTTCGGAGGTTGCCGATCTGGCGGTGAAAGCGGCCGGCAAAATACTCGATGAGACGCTTGACCCGGCGAAGCATAAGAAGATCGTCGACAACGTCCTGAATCAACTGCCGAAAAACTGATGGCCAATATCCGAATTGCAGCACGATACGCTGAGGCATTGCTGACGGCGGCGGAGGAGCAGAAACTGCTCGACCGCATTGCCGCCGATATGAAGGCGCTTGAGGAAACGATGCGTAAGTCGCGTGAATTTTCGCTCTTTCTCAAGAATCCTATCGTCAAGCGCGAAAAGAAACAGCGTGTCCTTTCAGAACTCTTCGGCCAGTCTCTTCATCCGATGACGGTGGGATTTCTCGTCCTTCTGGCCGAAAAGGGCCGGGAGGAATTCCTCCAGGACATTTGCACGCAGTTCTTTGCCCTGCATGATGTGAAGCTCGGAATCGTCAACGTACACGTCAAAGCGGCCACGGAACTGTCGGGTGAACAGCAGAAAACCATTCGACAGCATTTTGAAGAATTCACCCGGAAGAAAGTGCGGTTGGATATGATCGTTGAGAAAGAGCTCAGAGGCGGATTCCTTGCACGCGTGGGTGACACCGTTTTCGACGGCAGCGTGAAACGTCAGCTCGAAATGTTGCGACAGAGATTCACGGAAGGGGCCGGGGTGAATTAATCAGACCATGAATTTGAAGAACATCAAGGAACAACAATGGCAGAAGTGAGACCAGACGAAGTATCAGCCATACTGCGAAAGCAGCTTTCGGGTTTTGAGAAGGAAGTCGATATCTATGATGTCGGGACCGTTCTCCAGGTGGGTGACGGTATCGCCCGACTCTATGGCCTCTCAAAGATCATGGCCAGCGAGCTGATCGAGTTTCCGGGAAACACGTACGGAATGGCGCTCAACCTCGAAGAAGACAACGTGGGTTGCGTCATCTTCGGCGAGAGCTCGCACGTGAAGGAAGGTGATACGGTCAAGCGAACCGGCCGCGTTGCATCGATGCCCGTGGGAGAGGCGATGCTGGGAAGGGTCATCAATCCCCTTGGCGAACCGATCGACGGCAAAGGCCCCATCAAGACCGAAAAGTTCCTCCCGATCGAGCGGAAGGCTCTCGGCGTCATTCAACGCCAGCCGGTAAAGGAGCCGCTCCAGACCGGCATCAAGGCAATCGACGGAATGACTCCCATTGGACGCGGACAGCGCGAGCTCATTATCGGCGATCGTCAGACCGGAAAGACGGCAATCGCCATCGACGCAATTATCAACCAGAAATACACGCACACCGAGAAAGCGAAGAAAGATGGGATCAATCCCGTCTATTGTATCTATGTCGCGATCGGGCAAAAGGGATCCACTGTCGCACAGGTGGTCACGAAGCTCGAAGAGGCGGGCGCGATGGAATACACCACCGTCATAATGGCCTCTGCAAGCGACTCGGCACCGCTGCAGTTCATTGCACCGTATGCGGGAGCCACGCTGGGAGAGTTCTTCCGCGACAACAGCAGGCACGCTCTGGTCATTTACGATGATTTGACGAAACAGGCTCAGGCCTATCGACAGATGTCGCTGTTGCTCCGTCGTCCTCCCGGCCGCGAAGCATATCCGGGCGACGTCTTCTATCTCCACTCGCGCCTGCTTGAGCGCGCTTCAAAACTGAGCGACGATCTTGGCGGGGGCAGCCTGACGGCGCTTCCGATCATCGAAACCCAGGCTGGCGACGTTTCGGCGTACATCCCGACCAACGTCATCTCCATTACCGACGGCCAGATCTACCTGGAGTCGAACCTCTTCAACTCCGGTGTGCGTCCCGCGATCAACGTCGGCATTTCGGTTTCCCGTGTCGGCGGCAACGCGCAGATCAAGGCGATGAAGAAAGTTGCCGGCCGGCTCCGTATCGAGCTTGCGCAGTATCGTGAGCTCGAAGCCTTTGCGAAGTTCGGCTCCGACCTCGACAAATCGACCCAGCAGCAGCTCCGCAGGGGAGCGAGGCTTGTGGAACTGCTCAAACAGGATCAGTACGTGCCGATGCCGGTTGAAAAGCAGGTCATCAGCATGTTCGGAGGAACAGGCGGGTACTTCGACGAAATTTCTCTTGATCAGGTTCGCCGCGCGGAAAAAGAGCTCCACGAATTCCTGGAAATGAAGTATAACGATATTCTCCAGGAGATCGCACAGAAGAAAGATCTTTCGGACGATTTGCAGAAGAAGCTCCAAACCATCACCAGGGACTTTTTGGCAAAGTACAAAACAGTGGCGAAAACGGCCTGAGGCATGGCAACGCTCAGAGAAATACGCAGCCGCATCACGGGTGTGAAGAACACCCAGAAGATCACTAATGCGATGAAGATGGTCGCCGCCGCAAAGCTGCGGCGCGCCCAGGAGGGAATACTTGCCGCGCGGCCGTACGCACGAAAGATCAGTCAACTCCTGCGGCATGTAGTGACAAAGGTCGATCCGTCGCTTCACCCCCTGTTCGCCCCCCGGGAGGTTCACGGCATTCTGTATGTCGTCGTGACGGCAGACCGCGGATTATGCGGAGCGTTCAATGCGAACATTGCCAAAGCAGCCGAGCATGAAATGAGAACGACTGCGGCGGATTTCATGAAAGAGGGGAAGGTTCGCCTTGTGACGGTCGGGAAGAAGGGATTCGAGTACTTCGGAAAGCGGGGATACAGTCTCTTCTCGAAACATGTCGGGATCTTCGGCAGCCTTGAGTTTCAAAGGGCCCGGGGAATCGTTGACGAAGTCACGGCCGGATATCTCAAAGGCGAATTTGACCGCGTGGTGCTTGTCTATAACGAGTTCAAATCGGTCATCCAGCAGCGAATTGTTGTCGAACAACTGCTTCCGATCCCGCCCGAAGAACTGGCTCCTGAGAAGTCGCATGTACAGGTCGACTACATTTACGAACCGTCGAGCCGTGAGATTATCGATGCGTTGGTGCCGAAACATTTGAATTTCCAGCTGTGGCGGGTCCTGCTTGAATCGAACGCCGCAGAGCAGGGGGCCCGCATGTCGGCAATGGACAATGCCACGGAGAACGCAAAGGATATTATTAAGGGACTCTCTCTCTCGTTTAACAACGCCCGACAGGCTGCGATCACGAAGGAGCTGCTGGAGATCGTCGGCGGTGCGGAGGCCCTGAAGAAAGCCGGATAATCAGAGTTCCAAGAGGATGATCTTCAACCGCCTGCGGGTGATCGGGGCGGTTTTTTGTTGCTCGCTGCCCGCGTTTTTCCGCGTCTGTTAAAACAGACGCCTACAAGCCCTCGGTTATTGCTCAATCCCGCAAAGCGGGATTGTGGTCCGCCGCGGTCTTATTAGCCGTCGCCTGCCTGCTCTACGAGTCTCACGACTCGTAAGAGTCGTGGACCGAAGTGAATGCGATAAGCTTCGTCGCAATCGAAATGGTCGGCACCTGCCCGCCGAACTTGTTCTCAAAGGCAGGCGGGCGCAGGCAGGGTTTTCAACCGATGGCGCCGAACGACGCGTGCGGTACCGGTGCAACCCCTTGATTTCCCTGTTGATTAGGGTCTTTTTTTTCGCTAACTTTAATGCCCTTCAAAAGACGAGGGTTCGCCCCGTTTTAGGGCTTTTTTGACACTTTGTATGTTTGAAACTCTAAGCCAAAAACTCGAAGCCGTATTCAAGAAGCTCCGGGGTCAGGGAAAGATAACGGTCGAGAATGTGGCTGAGTCCCTCCGGGAGGTTCGGAGGGTGCTCCTGGATGCCGATGTGAATCTCCAGGTGGCAAAACAGTTCATTGACAACGTTCAACAGCGGGCCGTCGGACAGGATGTCCTCTCGAGCATTACGCCGGGACAGCAGATCATCAAGATCATCTACGATGAGATGGTGAAACTGCTCGGCGAAACGAGGGCGGACATCACCGATGCCCAGATACCGCCTACCGTCATCCTTATCGCTGGACTTCAGGGATCAGGGAAGACGACATTCTCGGCAAAACTCGCCCGGCTCCTCAAAAGCAAAGGTCGGAATCCCCTGTTGGTGGCTGCGGACGTGCATCGGCCCGCGGCGATTGATCAGCTGATTTCACTTGGTCACCAGATCGATATTCCGGTCTACTCGGACCGGTCTGCATCGGCGGTGAAAATAGCCGAAGATGCACTCGAGTATGCCCGGAAGAATATCCGGGACACGGTCATCGTTGACACGGCCGGCCGCATGCACGTGGATGAGGAGATGATGGCGGAGGTAGAGACGATCAAAGAGAGGATCAACCCTCACGAGGTGCTCTTTGTCGTTGACTCCATGACAGGGCAGGACGCCGTCAACACGGCAAAAGCTTTTCACGACAGGTTGAACATCAGCGGGGTCGTGCTCACGAAACTGGACGGCGACGCCAGGGGTGGCGCGGCTCTTTCGATTCGCTCCGTGGTTCAACGCCCCATCAAGTTTATCGGGATCGGGGAGAAGCTCGACGCTCTTGAGCCGTTTCATCCCGACCGGATCGCATCACGCATTCTGGGAATGGGAGATATCGTGACGCTCGTGGAGAAGGCCCAGGAGCGGATCGACACGGAAAAAGCGGCCAAGCTTGAAGAGAAGCTCAGGAAGTCGCAGTTCACACTCGAGGATTTCCTGGACCAGCTTCGTCAAATGAAATCCATGGGTCCCCTCGAACAGGTTGTCGGGATGATTCCCGGGATGAACCGGCTTCCGGCCGGAGCGCAGATTGACGAGAAAGCGCTTGTTCGCATCGAGGCGATCATTCAATCCATGACGGGAGAGGAGAGGACGAAGCCGCAGATCATCAACGGAAGCCGCCGAAAACGCATAGCTGCCGGAAGCGGGACAAACGTGCAGGAGGTCAACCGGCTGTTGAAGCAGTTCGATGAAATGCAGAAGATGATGAAGAAGTTGACGAAAGGGAATTTCAGAAGGACGATGCGCGGGATGGGATATCCGACAAATTGAAGCTGGAATTGAGGAGTTAGAATCCGGAATTTAGAATTCTTACAGTAAAGTATTCACATTTTCAACAAAGGAGTACCACTTGGTTAAGCTACGTTTACGCAGAGTCGGGAAGAAGAAGCACCCGATCTACAAGGTCGTTGCGGCAGACATGCGATCGCCCAGAGACGGACGATACATCGAAGCAGTCGGGAGCTACGATCCGAATATCAATCCCATGAAACTGAACTTCAAGGATGACCGCATCCTGCATTGGTTGCGCAAAGGCGCGCAGCCCACAGACACGGTGCGGACTCTGTTTCGTCGTTCGGGCCTCTGGCTTCGCTGGTCCCTGATGAAACGGGGTGACGATGAGACCAAGGTTCAGGGTATCACAGAACGGTGGCAAATGGCGCAGGCTGACCGATCGAAGCGGGAGACGGAACGAAAAGCGCGACGTGCAGAAAGGAAGAAAGCTGCGCAGGCCAAAGCCCCGGAGGCGGCAAAACCGGCGCCGGCGCCCGAGGCCCCGGCAGCTTCGTAAAGCGATTTATCCCCAGAGGTGAGTTTCCATCCCACCCGGGAGAGGAGGCCACGCCTGGAGGACCATACTAATTCCGGCCCCCTCAGGACGGGACCTCCGATGCAGGACAGGAGGTGGAGCCATGAAGGAATTCATGGAGTTCATTGCGAGACATCTCGTGGATCACCCGGATGCAGTGACCATCGACGTGGAGGAAAAGGAAGAAAAACTCGTCTTTAAGCTGAAGGTGATCGAAAGTGACGTGGGGAAAATCATCGGAAAGAATGGACGCACCGCATCGGCTCTCCGGACATTGCTCCGGGCGGTTGCAGCGAAAGAGGGGAAGAGGGCCGTCCTTGACATTGTCGGTTAACGATCGCTTCGATTCATGATTGCGATCGGGCAAATTACCAAATGCATCGGCATCAAGGGAGAACTGAAGGTCCGCCCATTGACGGATCGGATGCAAAGGTTCGAGAAACTTGAGAAGGTATGGCTGGGCCCGGATGACAAAGGGGGAAAAGAGTACGCCGTCGAGGCGATCCGGCTCGGGAGAGACCATATAGTCCTCAAACTTGGGGGGGTCAACACACGATCCGACGCCGATACGCTGAAAACAAACTATGTTTTGGTTCCTGATGATCAGGCCGAACGGGGAACGGGCGATTCGTTCTTTATCCACGATCTCATCGGGATGAACGCGGTGACGGAAGCGGGAGCGGAGATCGGGACAATCAAAGATGTGGTGCGGCTGCCGGCCGGAGACACGTGGGTGATCAGGAACGGGGAAAAAGAGATACTCATACCCGGAGTAAAAGAGTTTATTCGAAGTGTGGATGTCGGCAGACGGAAGGTCGTCATTCACGTGATTGAAGGGTTGGTTGATTGATGCGAATAGATATTGTCACAGGTTTGCCGAAACTTCTCGAGAGCCCGTTTCAGGAAAGCATTCTGCGTCGGGCGCAGGAAAAAGGGAAGGTCACCGTTGTTGTGCATGACCTGCGCGATTTCACTCACGACAAGCATCGTACGATCGATGATACTCCGTACGGCGGCGGGGCGGGAATGGTGCTTAAACCCGAACCGATCTTTGAGTGTGTCGACACCCTCCGTCGTGATCGGACGTATGACGAAATTGTGCTCATGACGCCGGATGGACCGAGGCTCGACCAGAAAACGGCGAACACCCTCTCTCTCAGGGAGAATCTTCTGGTCATCTGCGGTCACTACAAGGGCGTCGATGAGCGTGTGAGGGAAGGGCTGGTGACCCGGGAAATATCGATCGGGGATTATGTTTTAACGGGCGGTGAGCTTGCCGCGGCCGTCCTCGTCGACGCAGTTGTCAGGCTCATTCCCGGTGTCCTGAATGACAGCGAATCTGCGCTGAGCGACTCGTTTCAGGACGGACTTCTCGGATATCCCGAGTACACAAAGCCCGCGGAATTCAGAGGAATGAAAGTGCCCGAGGCCCTTCTTTCGGGAGATCACCAGAAGATACAGGAATGGCGCGAGGAACAGCGCCGGAAGCGCACGGAGACGCGCCGCGTCGACATGATGACACCGCAAGACAAAGAATTTCATTCATAGTGGAGAATTGTCCATGGACAAGGTCAAGTTGGTTGAAGCGACACAATTAAGAAAAGACATTCCGGAGTTCAAGCCCGGCGATACGGTCAACGTACACGTACGCGTGGTGGAGGGAGACAAGGAACGCATTCAGCAGTTCCAGGGCGTGGTCATAAGTCGCCGCGGCGCGGGGATCAACATGACGTTTACGGTCCGCAAGATCTCCGACGGCGTCGGCGTTGAGAGGATCTTTCCTCTCCATTCCCCCCGTATCGCGAAGATCGAGAGAATGAAGGAAGGCCGCGTTCGCCGCGCAAAGCTTTATTATCTTCGTGAGCTTGCTGCGAAAGCTGTTACGCAAAAGACCACTGCATGAAAGAAAGACTGCGGCTGGGCGTTACCGAGGCTCTTTTTCTCAAGCCCTTGCTTGAAGGCCTGGACGCCCCGGAGTCGCAGTTTGGTCTTTCTGCTGATTTTTCCGGATCCCTCGCTGTTGCCTTCAGTGACCGCCCCGAAAACCTTCGGGGCGCTTTTTTATCCCCTATCGACTATGCCCGCCACGGCGGCGACTATGAGATTGTGCCCGGGATTTCTGTCTCATCCTCGCAGCCGACGGGAACCATCCAGCTGTTCGTCAAGGAAGGGATAAAGGACATCTCCCGCCTTGCGGTTGACGTTCGAGTGACGTCGGAAATCATCCTGGCAAAGATCCTCCTGCTCGAAAAATTTCCCAACCTCTCGGAACACGCCCGGGCTATCCAATTTCTCCCGATGATGCCGAATCTTGAGTCGATGCTGAAGAAAGCAGACGCCGCGCTTGTTACGAATCTTACCCCGCCTCCCGCTGGACAAGGGGATGTCTTCTGGCTCGACCTGGTTGAAGAGTGGAACGACCTCACGGGCCTTCCCTATGTCCACGGGTTCTGGGTTGTGCGCGGAGGAGGGTGGAACGATTCGGAATCAAAGGAGCTGCTTGCTGCGAAAGAACGCGGCGTGAAGAATCTTCCCTCCATCGCCCGGCGCGGTGCGTCTGTCTTGTCACTTCCTGAAGAGAGATGCCTCTCTTATCTTTCTTCCTTCTCCTATGATCTTGGGGAGGCGCAAGAGGCCGGCCTGTCGGAATTCCTTCGTTTTTCGTACTTCCACGGAGCACTTGGCGACATCCCCGATTTGAACTTCTATTCAGGCGAGGAATCTTGATAGAGTTACCACGAAGAGGCACGAAGAAAACACGAAAGAGACACGAAGGTGAAAGCTGTTTCTTCTTGAACTTCGTGTGACCTTCGTGTTTCTTCGTCTAATGTTTTTGCTTCGCATCCCGGCACATTCATCATCAGCTTGAAATTCCCCTTTTTTTCAGTAGATTTGTAGAAGTTTCGATGATAAAGACACTCTATATCAAGAACTACGCTATTATCGAAGAGATTCAGGCCGACCTCGAATCGGGTCTGAACATCATCACCGGTGAGACAGGAGCGGGGAAGTCGATCGTTATCGATGCCCTGGGGATGCTTCTGGGCGAAAGGGCGAGTGTGGAGACCGTCCGCAAGGGAGCCGAAAAGGCGATTGTGGAGGGTGTATTCCACGTTGCCGATAACAAGAAACTCCTCGCGTTGCTCAAGGAAAACGACGTCGACACTCAGGATGACATGATCGTCCGGAGGGAGGTGTCGGTGAAGGGTCAAAGCAGGTGCTTCATCAATGACTCGCCGGTAACGCTCAATCTCCTGAAGGAAGCGGGAGACCTTCTCGTCGATCTCCATGGCCAGCATGAACACCAGTCTCTTTTGCGCCCCCAGACCCACATTGACCTTTTGGATGATTTCGGCGGGCTTGAGGGACTGTTGGACGAGTACAGGCAATCCTATCGCAGGCTGCAGTCGCTCTTTCAGGAACGTGACGAGCTTCAAGAGCAGGAGAATCGCCTGAAGGAAAAACGTGACCTCTACGAATTCCAGATCAAGGAAATTGATGCAGTAAGCCCTCAGCCGGCTGAGGAAGATACCCTTGAAACCGAGTTGAGGATTCTCGAAAACGCCGAGAAGCTTCATGAAGCAACGACGCGTCTGCACCAGATGTTGTACGAAGGGGAACAGGCAGTCTACGATCAGCTGGTCCTTGCGCGGAATCAACTGGAAGACCTTGCTGCGATCGACAAAAGCTTCGAAGAGGCAAAGAACGAATGCGCTTCTGCCGCTGCCATCATCAGTGAAGTGACAAAATTCGTCCAAAGCTACAATGCGAGAATCGAATTCAACCCGGAGCGGTTGGAGCAGATCAGGCTTCGCCTCGGGCAATTGTCGCTTCTCAAGAAGAAATACGGCGGATCGGTTGAGACCATCATTGAGCATCGGAAAACGGTTGAACGGGAGTTTCAGCTTGCCGAGAATTTTGAGGGAGAATTGAGAAAGCTGAACGAGAGGATAGAATCGGAAAGAGGCGTCTGTTCTTCTGCGGCGCAGAGGCTCTCGGCAAAGAGACGCGATCTGGTGCCGAAGATAAACAAAGCAGTCATAGCGGAACTGGTGCGCCTCGGAATCAGCAATGCCTCGTTTGACGTGCGTGTCGAGACGAGCATTATCCCGGCAACTGCCTCTCAAAACGGCGTTGCACGTGCCTTCGTCAAGTTGGGGAAGGAGTTTTACGAGGCGACGCCGCGCGGCATCGATGCTGTTGAATTCTTCCTGTCGACAAACCTCGGGGAGGACCTGAAGCCCCTGGCAAAGGTCGCTTCCGGCGGAGAGGTCTCCCGCGTCATGCTCGCACTCAAAACGGTGTTGGCAAAGTCCGAGCGGTTGCCGATGCTTGTCTTTGACGAAATAGACGTGGGTGTCAGCGGAAGAGTTGCCCAGTCGGTGGGGAAGAGCATGAAAGCCCTTTCAAGGTTTCATCAGGTGGTAGCCATCACCCATCTGCCCCAAATTGCAGGGCAGGCCGACGTCCATTTTGTGATCGAAAAATCGGAACAGGGAAAGAGAACTTCGACGCGGCTCCGAAAGTTGGACGTCGAAAAACGGGTCGAAGAGATTGCCAAGTTGATGAGCGGCAGGGAAATAACGGAGGCGGGGCTGGCGGGGGCGAGGGAATTGATGGGATTGTGAAGAAGTCAAAAGTGAAAAGTCAAAAGTCAAAAGCAAAAGACAAGAAAACCAAAACGCCGGAATCAATAAATCGACGTTCGAAAATCTGAAATCGAAAATTCTTCATGTCTCTCTCCATCTATAATTCACTCACGAGAAAAAAAGAGGTCTTCACCCCTCTCCACAAGGGCTCCGTCGGTATGTACGTCTGCGGGCCGACGGTCTACAGTGATTCCCATGTGGGGCACGCGAAGAGCTATGTCTCGTTCGACATCATCGTCCGTTACCTCCGGCACCTTGGGTACAAGGTTCTGTACGTACAGAACATCACCGACGTCGGACACCTCCTCGATTCGGGGGAGGACCGGATGCTGAAGCAATCGAAAATCGAACACCTCCATCCGATGCAGATTGCCGAAACGATTACGCGGAGTTATTTTGAAGATATGGATGCGCTCAGCGTCGTTCGTCCGGATATTTCGCCGCGGGCAACGGGACATATCGTCGAGCAGATCGAACTCGTGAGACAACTTCTCGAAAAAGGATTTGCCTACGAAGTGAACGGTTCTGTCTATTTCGATGTTCGGAAATTCAAAGAGTACGGAAAGTTGTCTGGTCGCACGGTTGAAGAGGCGGTCGAAGGCACACGCGTAGGCATACGGGATGAAAAGAGAAATCCTGAGGACTTTGCGCTTTGGAAAAAGGCAGAACCGGAGCACATCATGCGGTGGCCCAGCCCATGGAGCGAAGGGTTCCCTGGCTGGCACGTTGAATGCTCGGCAATGTCCATGAAGTATCTGGGCGAGACGTTTGATATCCACGGAGGCGGGCTCGACAACCAGTTTCCGCATCATGAGGCAGAGGTGGCGCAAAGCGAATCGGCGACCGGCAAGCCGTTTGTGAAGTACTGGATCCACAACAACCTTGTGACGGTGAATGGGAAGAAGATGTCGAAGTCGTTGGGGAATTTTGTCACACTCAAGGATCTGTTTAAGAAGTTTGACCCGATGGCAGTGAGGTTCTTCATTCTCCAAAGCCACTATCGGAGTACGCTCGATTTCAGCGACGAGGCGATGCAAGGGGCGGAGGCGGGATTGGAGAAGCTGCTGAATTTTGTTAGAGAGGTACGAGAGCGGGTTGATAAAGAGCAATCGGAAGGCGCGGGCAACGTCAAAGCGGATTTCTCTCCCTACGAAAAGGAGATGCAGGAGGCGATGGACGATGACTTCAACACTCCAAAGGTGATTGCCGCTCTTTTTCGGCTGGCAACAGACGTGAACTCCCGGTATTTCAATGGCGCGCCGCTCTCGCTTGGATCCCTCAAGGATATGGAACGGATCCTTGACGCGTACGGAACGGGCATTCTCGGCGTGGTTCCCAAACGAGGAGAGCTCGTCGGCGCTGCGGACCATTTGTCGTTCTCTGGTATCGTGGAACTCGTCATCGGCCTTCGGGCGGAGGCACGCAAACAGAAGCAATGGGCTTTGTCAGACATGATCAGAGACGGTCTCAAAGAGCTTGGGATCGTCATTGAAGATAAGAAAGACGGAACCTCGTGGCGGAAATCGTGAATCATGGCCGGATCAACCAAAATAATTGAAAATGGATTTCTGATCGCTTGCGATCACCACGGTACGATCGGGTCGTTCTCCCTCCTGGTCAAGGACGACCGGATTGCCGAGCTCGGCACGCGTGCGGACGGGTTTAAAGCCCGTTTTCCAAACGCGGAGATCGTCGATGCCTCCGACAAGATTCTCTTTCCGGGATTCATCGATGCGCATTATCATGGTGAATCCTTCGTCCTGCGCAACTGGACCACGGGCGTCCCGATGGCGCGGTGGCAGAAAGAACCGGTCGTGCGCACGATTCTGAATTACGTGTACCGCGAAGCATCGAAGGATGAACTCATTGTCCTCTTTCGGGCGGCATATTTCGCGGCCCTCAAATCGGGGATCACGTTCATTTCCGAATTCGGTTTCGATAACCTCGACACGCCGTTCGTGGCGGCACGTGAGGCCCTGAAGAGATCTGATCTCAAAGGATTTGTCGGTGCGCATAACGGAGAGCAGATCGAACAGGCGAAAATGCAATCCACACCTTCCGTGCGGAACGCCCTGGTTCTTCCCGCTGAGGATGACCTAACGACCTACAATCTGCAAACCACGCTTCGCAACGCAAGCGAGCTTCATTGGCCCATCATCTCTCATATTGGCGAAACCAGAAAGGGTCAGGAGACGCTAAAACGAAATTTCAGCCGCTCGCCGGCGCGAATCCTCGACGAGTACCGGCTCTTCATGCTGCCTCTCCACCTTGTTCATTGTCTCTCCCTTGAGGTCGGGGACCAGGCTTCGCTGGCAAAAGCAAGGGTGCCGCTTATCCTGAATGCCGCGTCGATTCTTTCCAAGGGCTCAGAGTTGCCCCCGCTGGATGTCCTGATGGGAGCGGGTATGACGCTGGCGCTCTGCTCCGATTGGGGAGTCCCCGATCCGTTTGAAAACATGCGCGCCCTTCAGCATCTTGTTCGTATGAAAGGGTTGGAAGCTCTCGACCCTCGGATGGTCTTGGCGGCGCATACGCTCGACGCCGCCCGCGCGCTCGGCGTACAGGATGAAACGGGTTCCATTGAACCGGGAAAGAAGGCCGATATCACGTTCCTCGATGTCTCGGACCTGCGGCTGCAGTTTCCGTTGTTGCGCGGCAACCAGTCGACCGTGTTGTCGAACCTGCTCGCCCAGGCGACAAGTCAGATGGTCTCTGACGTCATGATCAACGGCGAGTTCTTCCTTCGGAAGCGTCAAGTGATGACGTACGCGGAAGAGGATCTGAAGAAGGAATACAGGGAAATTCTGGAGAAATTTGCGGTTCGGACGGGGGTCCACCTTGCACCTCCCGTGCTGCCCGTTCCCGTTGAGCCTCACCAGGAAACGCCGATTTTGCCCCTTTTACGCACCCAGCCTGCTGTTCCTCAAAGTGCGGATCTGATGAATGAACCCTTGGACGAAGGATTTCGTATTGTTGGAGCAAATGATGCTCCCCCGGAAAAGCCGGAACCAGAGGAAAAGGACCGCGAACTGCCGAGTACCGTGCGTCGTGTATTCGGAGATGACGATATTTAATACACTTACTGCCTGGAGAAAAACCTTGAGACTGTTCATCGTAATGGCAATCGTTCTTTTGACCGTTGGAACTTCGTTGCAGGCCCAGACACGCGGCTCAGCCGGTGATATGGGGACTCTTGAGCCCACATACCTGATCGACAAGCCCACGGCCGGGATGTTGAGGAGGGCCGATTACAATGTGAGCGCGAATTTCTTTCAACGAGGGGGTGTGCTCGCTGCCGTGAATGTCGGGCTGTTTGACCGATTCAGCTTCGGCATCTCCTATGGCGGAACCGGCATCATCGGGCCGGACAAGATTGAAATGAATCCTCTCCCCGGTGTGCGCGCCAAGCTTCGCATCATCAACGAGACGGCGATGACGCCTGCGGTGGCGATCGGGTTCGACTCGCAGGGGAAGGAGCCATATCTCGACGCCGACAGCCTGAAGCGCTACACGATCAAATCGCCCGGATTCTTTGCCGTCGCCAGCAAAAACTACGCGCTCCTGGGCAACCTGAGTCTCCATGGTGGCATCAACTACTCCCTGGAGAACAAAGACGGCGATAAAGACCTGACCCTCTACGTCGGAGCCGAAAAATCGCTCGGCGATATTCTTTCCGTTCTTGCAGAGTACGATTTTGCCGTCAACGACAACACTGAACGGATCGGCCTCGGCCGCGGGTATTTCAATCTGGGATTCAGGCTCTCCGCGGGTGAAGGATTGATGATCGGGTTTGATCTGAAGAACGTTACGCAGAACCAGAAGAACGTCAAGATCGCCAACAGGGTTCTGCAGATCGAATACGTGGGAAGTTTCTAGCTGACAAACGACACCTCGATGTAAAGAACCCCTGATCGGCAGTCATCGGTCAGGGGTTTTGAATGTACACCGTCATTGCTCGTCCCTGAACATTGTGACAGCCTGTTTGCCCTTCTCATCGTCTTTCTCGATATTGAGCAATCACTGAATGGAAACGCGAGCATTGTTGTTCCGGAAGCTTATCGTACCCCTCTTTATGATTCCCTCGCTCCTGGCGGCCCAGGGCATTGACATTCGGGGCGTGGTGACCGACACCACCACGAATGAAAAGCTCCCGTTTGCCAACGTCGTTCTCGTCGGCACCAACAAGGGTGCAGCTACCAATCTGAACGGTTTCTACCTCATCCCGAACGTTCTTCCCGGGGAGTACGATCTTTCCATCAGTTCGGTCGGCTTTCAGAAGAAGGTCCAGCGTGTTTTCGTCGGTATCAGGGGCCCGATCATCGTCAATATTGCCCTTACGCCTGTTGCCGTTGAGATGACTGAAGTGCTGGTGGAGAGCGGTGTGAAACGGGAGCTGAAGGAGATCAACACGAGCATTCACATTCTCGATTCGAAAGATATTGCCGCCGTCCCCGTGGCAGTGCAGGAGGACGTGTTTCGTTCGATTCAGATTCTTCCCGGGATTGTCTCTACAAGTGACGTGAATTCCCATTTCTACGTTCGCGGCGGAGGCGGCGACCAGAACCTCATTCTCCTCGACGGTATGAAGATCTATAACCCCTTTCATGCGTTCGGGGTCTTCAGCATCTTTGATTCCGACATCATCAAAACCACGGAGGTCTTCACGGGTGCTTTTCCCCCCGGCTACGGGGGCCGGCTCTCGTCGGTTGTGAACATGTCAACGCGAGACGGGAGGTCCCGAACCGTCGGCGGGAAGGCGGGAGTGAATTTCCTATCGGCAAAGCTTCAGGTTGAAGGGCCGATCATGGAGAAGACGCAATGGCTCGTCAACGCCAGAAAGTTGATGTTCAGGAAGACCCTGACGAAGTTCTTCAATCGAGATACGCCCGTCGATTTCTACGACGGCTTCATCAAGGTCACTAATCAGTCGGATGAGGACTCCCGGATCGGGCTTCAGGCATTTTTCAGCGGCGACACTTTGGAGAGCAGCAATCCCGCCGATCCGAGCTACTCATGGCGGACCACTGCCCTTGGGGTGGTGGCCTCCGGACTGATCGAAGAGCGCCTGTTGGTCCACCTTGTTGCCTACCAGAACTTCTTTGAGGGAAAACGAATTCCAAGAGCTCCGTCGAACGTGACTCCATCTTCGACGCGTGTCAAAGAAACAGGGGTCAAGACCGAAGCAACGTACTACATGGACAACCAGGACCTGTTCTTCTTCGGTTTTGAATCCAGCTTCCCTTCATTCGAATACAAACTGACAAACACGTATGGGGTCGATAAGCGTTTGGCTGATGCGCTGGCCGAAATGTGGATCTGGGCACGGTATCAGACCAATGTGGGATTCTGGAAGGTTGACGGGGGGCTGCATATGGATGTGGGGTCCATGTTCGTGCGGGATTTCGACTTCTCCATGATCCAGCCGAGGTTGAACACGAGTTTGGTTCTTATAAGTGATTGGAAGATCAAGTTCTCCTATGGGCGGTTCACCCAGAACCTCATTACCGTTAACAACGAAGACGATGTTATCTCCATCTTTGATGCCTGGATTCCTGTTCCGGGCAAACTCAAAGTGGAAAAGGCTGATCACTATGTCATGGGGGTCGATGGGAATCTTCTCCCCACACTCTCCACGAGTCTCCAGGGATACTACAAGCATTTCGGATCCATTGTAACCTACAATCGGGACAAGACCGATGCTCTTGATCCGGACTACATCAACAGCACGGGAGATGCGTACGGCGCCGAACTGCTCCTGCGGTACGGTGTTCCGCTTGTTGATGTCTATACGGCCTACACCCTCGGTTGGACCACAATAAATGCCAACGGCTTTGAATATCCGCCGAGATACGATCGCCGCCACACGCTCCATCTTATGACCGTCTTCCATCCCATGAAGTTTCTGGATCTGACGCTGCGCTGGGAATTCGGATCAGGATTTCCTTTTACACAGACGATGGGCTACTACGACCGTCTCGTGCTGGACAATGTGTTCGACGGAGAGTACGTCAGCGAAACGGGCGAACCGTACACCCGGCTTGGGGACAAGAATGCAGCGAGACTTCCTATCTATCACAAGCTGGATTTCAGCGTTGTTTATCGGTTCAATTTCGAGGGATTACGCGGGACGCTGGGTGGACACATCGTCAACGTCTACGACCACAAGAACCTCTTCTATTTTGACCGGTCGACGGGGCGAAGAATCAACATGCTCTCCTTCTTCCCGTCTGTGACCCTGAGCCTTGAGTATTGAGGTGACAATTTTGTCTCGTTATCGAATGCCGACCCTTGCGATATCTGTTCTCATGATGGGGTGTGAGGAGCCGTTTGATCCAAATGCCCCATTCAGAGAGGAGCTCGTGATCTACTCGATTCTCTCCGATATTTCCGACGTTCAATATCTCCGGGCTTACAGGACGTATGACGCCCCATCCTTCGATCCGTTTGAGCATCTCACGGACAATGGGATCTCCGGTGCGACTGTTACCGCTACCCTAGAGCAGAGTCAAGTACAGTTCCGTGACACACTTATCACGAGAAAGGACACAAGTCGATACCAAACCCCGATTGTGGCGTACGTCGCAGATCCCTTCAGCATTCAAAGGGGTAAGACCTACACGCTTGATATTCTCACCTCCGACGGGAGATTCGCCTCTACCTCCGTCACAGTTCCCGGACAGGCGTCGATCAATGTGACAAATCCGTCAAGCGTCCAGCAACCTTCGCCGTCCATTGAGAAGTTCATTGTGGTACGTGCCTTTGTACCTGCGACCGCGGAGGGGTTTCTTATTCGGTTCTTTGTGAACTATGAAGCCTTCATAAACGGATCATGGACCCCCCGGAGGGGAGAAATCCCTTACCTTGTTATGTTGAGAGGAGAAGAACAAACCGAGGTTTTCCTTTACCCAATCCTCAGCCGGGTGCCGGATCCGATTGGCGGCCTGTCGACCATTGTGTTCCTTTTCAGCACGGATGCTTATCAGACGATGGTGGGAAGACTCCGGGCCCAAGCGGGCGGTCCCGTACAATTCAATTCGGCAGTCTTTCTCCTTACGTCTGTCGAGCAAAATCTCTACAGGTATTACAATATTGTGAATGGTTTTCAAGACCCTCATTCGATTCGACTTGACGAGCCTGATTTCACCAATTTCTCGAATGCCGCGGGTGTGTTCGGTGCTTTCGTGCAAGACTCTGTGTCCATATCGTTACCGATCGGGTTTTGATGGCCGACCCAAGACAATACTACACGCTTTTCGTCATCGTGGTTTCCCTTATTCTCGGGTGCGAGGAGCCGTTTACACCGAAAGGGGAATTTCGGGAAGAGCCTGTCGTCTATGTCATACTCAGCAACCTCTCCGATACGCACTATGCGCGGATTTACAGGACGTACAACCCCCCGGCATTCGATCCGTTTGAGCAGAAAACAGACAATCCCATCGTCGGTGCATTAGTAACATTGTCGGAACCCACGATCGGGCAAGCGGTTTTCCGCGACACCGTGATTGCACGCGCGGATTCAAGCCGGTACACAACTCCGATAGAGGCGTACGTCTGTTCGCCGCTTCAACTCCGCCGGGGAAAAAGGTACACGCTCCAGGTTCAGCCTCCCGGCGGGCCGACCCTGACGGAAGACGCACTCGTCCCTGAATTAGGGTATATCTCGATCTACAAAAACCAGCCGGCGGTCACGGGTCAGTCTGTTATCGAGCCTTCCATTGGGATTCGTGTCACCGTGCCGACAACGACCAGAGGATACCTGGTCAGGTTTCACGTCACGTTCGAAGCGCTCCAAAACGCCGTGTGGGTCCCACACGAGATTGAAATTCCTTATTTCGTCAATAATCCCGGTCTTCCCGAAGAGAGATATGAGTACTACGGCGTAACCAGATCGATCGAAACTGAAGGCACGTTTGGGACGGTCGTGACACACGTCGCAGATTTCGACATTCTCAGCTACGGACTCGTGATTTCGCGCCTCTACAAGCAATACGGAGGGACAGGGTCGGTTCGATTCAAGCAGGCCGTTTTCACGCTTACGCAGGTCGAGAAACAGTTGTACAACTACTACAATATCAGCAGGGGGTTCAGGGATCCGAATTCGATTCGCGTCGATGAGCCGGACTATACCAATATCACCGGGGGCGGCGGAGTCTTTGGGGCGTTTTCGGTCGACTCGATTGTGGTGAACCTTCCTGCCACTATTTAGCTCTTAGTGTGGGTGTTTCAATCGATATACACATTTCTTGAGGTGTCGACAATCCCGAACACTCCTTGTCTTCGGTCAAGCCGAAATTCCCCTAAAACAACCAGATTTCGGCAGATTTCGTGGTCAATTACGGCATTGAAATTGTTATCAAGAGAGTGTCATAAACCATCAAGGTGCAATCATGAAATCACTTCTTCTTACCGCTCTTGCCCTCGGAATCATGACATTCCTGCTCCCGGGCTGCTACACCCAGCTGATCCCGGCAACCGGTGATGATCAATACGAGAGCCAGACTTACTATGAAGGGCAGGATGAGCAACAGGATACGACGGCAGTGGTCGAAGAGGATGATGATTCTCTTGTCGAAAGGCCGCGATATGCCATCGGATTCAACTATTACTACCCATGGCGAACATCCTTCTATTTTGGATACTATGATCCGTGGCTCAGCAGTCCATTTTATTATGACCCGTGGTACTACGATTCGTGGTATTACTACCCATGGCATTTTCCCTACTATTCGTACTATCGGCCAAACCACTATTACAATGGGTACTATGGTCACTACTACGGAGACTACGCAGGCTACTACTCGTACTATCAGCCCTATATCGTGAATGACAGGACTTATGCCCGTCGGGAATCCGGGTATCGTCGGACCGGCGCCACAAGGAGCGGAACGGAGCGTGCCGGAGCATACGGGAGTGGAGCCTCGTCACTGCCGAGTGGCAGCCGGTACGGTACGTCGCGGAACTCAGGCGCTGCGAGAGACGCGAGTGCAACTCGCAATCGGTCGACGGAACGGACAACAAGGCAGGATCCCGGCTCAACCACCGGGCGGACGAGGAGTTCCTCGACAGGACGTGAGGCAACAAGCTCAGGTAGCCGAACTTCGTCAACGCGTCGCGGGTCGGGTTCCTCTTCCGGCACAACGCGTAGCAGCGGTTCGTCACGTGGAAGAGATTCGGGCTATTCCGCCCCATCCTCTCCGCCCCCGTCGCGATCGTACTCCCCGCCTTCTTCTTCCTCGTCGGGAAGAAGCAGCTCAGGGAGCAGTTCGGGCAGTAGCTCGGGCGGATCGAGCAGAAGCAGTGGATCTTCCAGAGGACATCGCTAATCAATCATCGAGATGAAGGTGTGAAGACCATGAAACGGAATCCGATTTATCCGGCAATAGTGACGGTTCTTCTTATTGCATCCCTTGTTTCGACAGCATCGGCCCAGTATGCCGAGGATGTGTTGCGGTTCTCCCAGCTTGGCCTCGCCTCGGGGGCACGCTCGCTCGGAATGGGAAACGCAGCGGTGGGAGTCGCCGAAGATTATTCGGCGCTTTTCTGGAATCCGGCAGGGTTGGCCCAGCTTCGAAATTACGAATTCTCGGCAGGGCTTTCGTTCCTTGACTATTCCAACAGCGCCAGATTCCTTGGAACGAAGACAGGCGCTTCGAACAGCATTCTGAATCTGAACAACCTCGGCATTGTCTATCCGGTTCCGACGTCACGGGGAGGCCTGACCTTTGCATTTGGGTTCAACAGGGTTTCCAACTATTCCACACAGACGGAATTCTCGGGCTTCAATGCTTCGAGTTCAATCGTTCCCTCGCTCATCCCCGATGTAGATCTGATGAGCCTTTCTGCTTCAGCCAGAAATGATTATCTGGACAACAACATTCCTTATCAGCTCTACCTGGCCGACACACTGAATGGCCAATTCGTCACCTCGATCATTGACAGTGTTCAGCAAAGCGCCACGATCACAGAAGGGGGAGGAATCAACCACTGGTCTTTCGGCGGCGCCATTGATGTTGCACGTGATCTTTCCCTCGGCGTTACGGTAAGTCTCGTTACCGGAGCATACACCTATGACAGGGAATACCGGGAGGATGATACGAGAAATGTCTATCAGAAGGCCCCCGGTGACACCTACGGACTCTTCGACCAGTTCTCCTACATCAGCACGATCAACAGCGACCTGACGGGTTTCAACGCGCTCTTCGGATTGATGTACCGAAAGCAGGGCAAGTTCAGAATCGGATTCACCGTCAGGACACCGACTTACTACACGATCAAAGAGACATACCGCGACGAAGGGCGAAGCCGTTTTGATCCGAATCTTAACGGTGTGGTCGATGAATACGATATTGCCTTCGACGGTCGCACCGAATACGCCATTGTGACGCCGTCCGTCCTTTCCGCGGGCGGGTCATATCAGATTGGTGATCTCCTTGTTCTGTCGGCCGACGCGGAGTACACTGACTGGCGACAAATGAAATTCGACACTCCGAATTCCGATCTTGAATCAGAGAATCGCCTGATTCAGAAGGTCTACCGATCGACGATCAATCTGCGCGGCGGGGCCGAAGTAACATTGTGGGACCTCGGCGTGAAGCTGCGGGGCGGTTTCACCATGAAGCCCTCTCCGTACGAGGATGATCCATCGACGTATGACCAGCGGTACTTCACCGCAGGAGTCGGGTTCGAGCTTGACAGGAATGTTTGGTTGAATGCCGGCTATGGCTTCGGCTACTGGAAGACCTTCAGGGACAACTATTACTACGGCGGCGCACAGTCGCGGACCGATGAGAGCGTCAAGACAAACAACATGATCCTGAGTCTCTCGTTTCAGTTTTAGTGGTTGAATACCCCTTCAAGTTTCTTTACATTGAGTCCGTTTTGAGCACATCAGAACGGACTCAATGTTTATGCGCTCCCGCGTAAGAATTCTCCTCGGTCTCGGCCTCACGCTTGTCGTTGTTTTCGCGGCAATCCTCGTGATCGGGTATTTCCTCGCAACAAAGTCCTTTCCACAGACTTCCGGAACCCTTGTGCTTGATGGCCTCAAGGAGCAAGTTTCCATCCATCGTGATTCCTTCGGAATGCCGCATGTTTTCGCATCAAACGACTATGATGCCTACATGGCGGCAGGGCTGCTCCACGCCCAGGACCGCCTTTGGCAAATGGATCTGATCCGCCGAGCCGGGGAAGGACGGCTTGCGGAAATCCTGGGGGAGAAGGCTCTTCCCGTTGACAGGCTGTTCCGCACGCTTGGATTAACGGATTTGTCGCGGCAAATCGCCTCAGAATTGAACGCCGAGAGCAGATTGGCGCTCGAATCGTACGCGGCAGGAGTGAACGCTTATATCGCCGATCATCGATCGAGCCTGCCGGTGGAATTCGACATGCTTGGGATTGAACCCGATCCGTGGCTTCCCGAACATTCAATTCTCCTCAGCAAATTGATGGCTTGGGAGCTGAATTACTCCCGATGGGTGGACATCACTTTCGGATATGTGGTCGAGCGGGTGGGTGAGAAGCGTGCCCGCGAGTTATATCCCGATTGGCCTGCCGGCGCGCCCGTTATTGTGCCAAAAGAACTGCGGGGGTCGCTTGGTTCTGACCTGCTTGGTGCCGATCGTTTGTTCCACGAACTTACAGGGCTTGGAGGATTCGGTTCGGGAAGTAATTCATGGGTCCTTTCTGGCTCCCGTACAGTCAGCGGCAAACCCCTCCTTGCCAACGATCCCCATCTGGTGCTTACTACACCGGCGCGATGGTATGAGATGCACCTTTCGACCCCGACGCTCGACGTGAGCGGCGCGTCTCTTCCCGGTATACCATTCATCGTGATCGGCCGTAATCGGTCCATTGCATGGGGCGTTACCAATGCGATGGTGGATGACGAAGATTTCTACGTCGAGGAAGTCGATTCGCTGGCGCTCCCGACCCGATATATGGTGAACGGTTCCTGGCGGGAAATCACATCGCGGGTTGATACGATTTTGGTGAAGGATCAGCTTCCGGTCGTTCTCACCTCGTATCACACACATCGCGGACCGATTGTCAATCGTATTGAACCTGCCGCCGCACTCTCGCCCCTGCTCCTCTCCATGCGCTGGACAGCGATGGAGGCCACGAACGAAACGCAGGCGTTTCACATGATAAACCGGGCGACCAATTGGAGAGAGTTCAGAGAGGGGTTGAAGCACTTCTCCGCGCCTGCGCAGAACTTCGTCTACGCAGACACGGCAGGAAATATCGGATACTACCTGGGGGGGAAGATCCCTCTCCGCCGGGTGCCCCAATTATCTTCACCGTATCCGGGGGAAACGGACCAGTTCGACTGGCAGGGGTATGTTCCGTTCGAAGAAAACCCCCACGCCTTCAATCCGCCCGCGGGGTTTGTTGCCACCGCCAACAACAGGATCGTTGATGACGCGTATCCTTACTATGTCTCCAACCAGTGGGAGCCATCGTGGAGGGTTCAAAGGATCAATGAAGTGTTGAGTTATTCCGGCAAAATGGAAATAGAAGATTGCCAGCGGCTGCAGCTTGATCTTGTTTCTCCGCACGCACGGATGATCGTCCCCCATATTCTCAACGCATACCCGGATACCGCCATCGCTGACGAAGACCTGCGGACAGCGCTTACGTATTTCCGAAACTGGGATTTTGTCATGCGGCAGGAGGACGTCTCGACGTCTGTGTTCCAATCGTTCCTTATGAGGGCGATCCGGAACACGTTCGACGATGAGCTGGGCGAGGCAGTTTCGAGGCTTTACGATACCTCTGCCGTACGGCCCCTGATAGCCCTGACGGAGTTGCTGCGGAAGGACTCTTCCGCTTGGTTCGATAACGTGACCACCTCGCCGATCGAGAGCAAGAATGACGTCATTCGGAAAAGTCTTGAAGAGGGAATCCGCGATCTTCGGCAGAAGTACGGAGGAGAGCTGAAGGAACTGAATTGGGGCGCCGTGCATCAGGTGGAGTTCACGCACGTCTTTGGCGAGAACAGGCTGCTTCGTCCCCTCTTTAATGTAGGGCCGTTTCCGGTCGGCGGAGCGCACTCGACAGTGTGGAAGGGCGATTTTCGGATCAGAGAGGCGTTCAGGAACTTCGTGGGGCCTTCGACGCGCCAGATCTTCGATCTGTCCGATGCGAACAACACTCGGGCTGTGACGCCCCCCGGCCAATCGGGGCAGCTCTATCACAAGAACTATGCAGACCAGGTTCCGCTTTGGCTTGCTGGCGCCTACAGAAGAGTCCCAATGGATCGCGATCGCATTGAACGTGCGCCGTATGAGGTTCTTCGATTGATACCTCCGAAATGACCATTTCCAAAAACCTCAGGGACAGGCTGTCCGACGCGGAATCGGTCTGCGTCCTGACGGGCGCAGGAATCTCTGCGGAAAGCGGAGTCCCGACTTTTCGGGGAGAACAAGGTCTTTGGAAGAAATTCAGGCCGGAAGAATTGGCCAATGTAGACGCGTTCATGCGGAATCCCGACCTGGTTTGGGAATGGTATTCCTACCGAAGGAAGGTCGTGAGCGAAGTACAACCGAACCCCGGCCACTTTGCGATCGTTGAGATGCAGAATCTCATACGCGATTTCACGCTTGTAACGCAGAACGTTGACAACCTTCACTCAAGAGCCGGGAGCCGGGGGGTGGTGGAGCTTCACGGGAATATCACGCGAAACTATTGTATCCGTTGTCGAAGACCGGCCTCCGAAGAACTGGTTCAGAAGTCGGACAAGGTTCCCGTCTGCAGCCATTGCGGCGGATTCATCCGGCCGGACGTCGTTTGGTTTGGAGAGCTTTTGCCTCCCCGCGCATACGAGGAGGCTGAGGATGCGGCTGGCCGTTGTGACCTGTTCCTCTGCGTGGGAACGTCGGGAGTGGTCTATCCTGCCGCCTCGCTTCCCCAAATGGCGAAAGAGCACGGAGCATTTGTGCTTGAAATCAATGCGGAATACACCGACCTTTCACCGCGTGTCAGCGAGACTCTCATCGGAAAAGCGGGAGAAATTCTCCCCCTGCTCGTGAGAGTTATGAAAGAAGAACGTCATCATGAACAAACTTAGGCTCTTTGGGAATACAAAGATCGTTTGCACGATCGGCCCTTCGTCACAGGCCGTCGACAGGCTGGTTGAATTGATCGAATGCGGCATGGATGTCGCCCGGCTCAATTTCTCCCACGGGAGCCACGACCAGCATCTGGCTGTGATGGGCAATATGCGTGAGGCCAGCAAGAAGACGGGGGAGGCGATCACCGCCCTCCAGGACCTGAGCGGGCCCAAAATCAGGACGGGAGTCGTGCACGACCATTGCGTTGAGCTGAAGGAGGGACAGCGGTTCGTCTTCACGATCGATGAAGTGGAAGGAGACAGCAATCGTGTCTCAACCACCTATCATGCCCTACCAAAGGACGTGAAGAAGGGGGACACTATTCTGGTCGATGACGGAAAGATCAAGATGACGGTCATCGGGGCTACCACGCGTGAGGTACAGTGTGAGGTTCTGAATGGCGGACTTCTGAAGGACAAGAAAGGGATGAACCTCCCCGGCGTGAAGGTGAGTGCCTCCTCTATGACAGAGAAGGATTTGGAGGATCTGAAGTTCGGACTTGCCAACGATGTGGATTATGTGGCGTTGTCCTTTGTCCGGACGGGGGAGGATATCAAGAAGCTGAGGGAAGTGATTATACGGGAGGGGAAAAAAGGGATCAAGGTTCCGATCATCGCCAAGATTGAGAAGCCCGAGGCAGTTCAGAATATCGACGCAATTATCGAAGAATCGGATGGGATCATGGTTGCGCGGGGGGACCTGGGTGTCGAACTTCCGCCGGAAGAGGTGCCTCTCGTTCAGAAGATGATCGTGCGGAAGTGCAACCAGGCGGGGAAGCCGGTTATTATTGCAACCCAGATGCTGGAATCGATGATCGAGAACCCGCGCCCGACGCGCGCGGAGGCGAATGACGTGGCAAACGCAGTGCTCGACGGAGCGGATGCCGTCATGCTGAGCGCCGAGACTTCGGTCGGCAAATATCCGGTCGAAGCCGTGACGACAATGGACAAGATCATTCGTAAGGCCGAAACGGTCCGGCATGACCGTCTGGATGAAGTGGATGGGGGAGTTCGGTACGCGGACCGGTTTGATGCGATTGCCCGCGCCGCCGCGGTGCTGGCAAAACAGCTCAACGCAACGGCCATTGTTCCTCTGACCCATTCGGGCTCAACAGCCCTGATGATCAGCAAGTATCGCCCGCCCGCTCCGATTCTCGCGATCACCGAGAGAGAAAGAATTCTCCGCCGATTGAACCTCATTTGGGGAGTCCGTGCTGTGATCGTTCCCGGGTTTGAATCGGACGCCGACAGTGCCTTTCAGCGGATCCAGGATGAATTGTTGAAGCAGGGCTTTGTTCAGAAAGGCGATTACGTAGTGTTTACTGCAGGGATTCCCCTCATGTCAAAGGGGAGCACAAATACGATCAAAGTTGAAAGAATCCAATAATCATCCACCTTCCGAAGGTGAGGGACCTTCGGAAGGCGGCTCAGGCTCGCTGTTACTTCATTCCTGCCTCATCTTTACCTTTTGTAAACCGATCAGCCCATTCAAGACTTTCTGCAAGGACATGGAGAATCGATTCCCTGGCAGAATAGCCGTGACTTTCATAGGGTAACATCACAAGCCGCGCCGTCCCGCCATTTCCCCTGATCGCCTGAAATAACCGCTCAGTTTGTATCGGAAATGTCCCGGTATTGTTGTCGGCTTCACCGTGGATCAACAATATCGGCTCATTGATCTTGTTTGCATAGGTGAAAGGTGAGACGCGCATGTAGGTGTCTGTTGCTTCCCAGAATGACCGCCGTTCCGATTGAAATCCGAAAGGCGTGAGCGACCTGTTGTACGCGCCGCTGCGGGCAATACCCGCTGCGAACAGGTCGCAATGCGCAAGCAGGTTCGCCGTCATGAACGCGCCGTAACTGTGTCCGCTGACGACAACTTTCTTTCGATCGACAACGCCCATGGCGTCCAGCGTGTCGATCGCCGCTTTGGCGGAAGAAACGATCTGTTCGACGAACGTATTGTTCATTGTCTCCGGATCGCCCACGACGGGCATTGTCGCATCCATCAGCACGGCGTATCCCTGTGCAACAAAGAAGAGAGGGGATGCCCCGCGGAAGAATGTGAACGAATGCGGAGAAGTTCGCACCTGGCCCGCGGTCGCAGGATCAGAGTATTCCAAAGGATAAGCCCAAATCAGACAGGGGAGACGCGTCCCTTCGCGATAGTCGGGCGGGAGATACAGCGTTCCCGAAAGAGGCACACCGTCGGCCCTTGTGTACGAAAGGAGCTGCTTCTTCATCCCCGTCATCTGTGGAGCCGGATCTTTGAAATCGGTCAACGCCGTGCTTTTACCGGTTCCAAGCGTTGTCACATAGTAGTTCGGAGGCGACTTCTGAGTCTCAAGGCGGGTTAGGATATTGTCCGTTCCTTTTCCCGCGAATGAGATGAAGAGTTCATAGCTCGTTTCGTTGCAACGGAACACTTCCTGTGTCTCCTTTGTCCGGACGTTGAATTTCCGAAGGAACGGACGATTTCCGGTCTTTGACGCCCCCTGACCTGTCAGATAGATCCAATCACCCTCCTGCTCTACGACGCTGATTCCTTTTGAATCTGTCTTGTAGAGGGGCCTTCCGGGATCATTGTACGCGTCGTTGGCGCTGAGGTCGAACAGCACCGTGCGCTGGTCGGAATTTGTCAGGGAAATGAGGAAAGTGGTTCTCCACCGGCGATCACGGTCGTATTCGGAAATAAAAACCTGATCCTTTTCCTGCAGAAACGTGAATCCCTGGTAACGATGCTGCAGCTTCAGGAGTTCAACCGCAGCAGCCCTTCCGGGTACGGTTGCGGTCATGATCCTGTCGCGATGCGGGACCTTCTTCGTCGGATTCCCGTCGTCGAGAGCCTCAACCCAAAGAAGCATGGAATGAGCGAGCGGATACCACGTGATCGACCTCGGGCCTGTGGGGACTCCCTGTGTGGGGACATCGTCCGTAACAGGGAATTTGGCAATCACGCGAACGGATGCCCCGTTCTTATCCCACACCTCGTTCGTTCGGGTGAACCTCGAATAAGGAACACGATACGAGAAGGGCCTTTCCAGCCTGGTCACCAGCAAATATTGTTCATTTGGCGAGAACGATGCCTCGGTGTACAGCCCCGGGTTCCCGATCTTCTTGGTGCTCCCGGTCTTTGTATCAACAATGGCCAGTTGAGCTGTCGCGTAATATTCGAAAAGGTCTTGGTCGTAGGGTGTGCGAAGAAGGTCCTGGTAGGTCGGGGTTGTCGAGAGCTTGCCATAAGTTTCGTCCGTGTTCGGTCCTGCGGGAACCGCCGGCGACTGGGGGGCTTTGCCCCGTTTGCCCGGAATCGTCCACACCAAAAGCCCCCGATTGTCACTCATCCATTCGAAGGGCGACGCGATGACATCATGCAATCGGATGCCTTTGATATTTCTTGCTTCGCCTGTGGCCGTGGCGGCAACCCAAAGCTCCATCCCGTTCTGGGTGTCGCGCGTAAACGCGATGGAAGATCCGTCAAAGGACCACAACGGGAAACCGAATGCGCCACCTTTCGGCGTCTTGACGGAAATCTTCTTCAACGTTGCAAGATTCTGAACGGTGAAACCCGTGTACTGCGTCAGGTGTTGACGGGTCGATGTCGAAGGCGTAATCCTGATCCCCGCAATCCGCAGAATTGGCCGTGAAACAACGGTAATTGAAGGATAGGGTTGAAAATCAACAACAAGCAGAGCCTCTCGTGTAGGACTGACGGAGACAAAAGGGGTCGGCGGCGCGTCGACCATCTGGACAACTTCTTTGGGAGGAAGCTTGTACGGAGTCTGTGCGCTGAGTCCGAAGACGAGAATCAGGGAGAGCAAAAGAGTGAACGTGGATTTCATAATCCCTCCGGAAGGTGATGCGAGGAAGATAGGAAGAATAAGAAGAGATTCAAATAGCGGAAGCAGGTGAGAGGCGGACGTGGACATTCGCGACAAAAATCAGAAGCCCGATATCTTCGCAAGAAGAAGGTTACCTCTACCGAGTTAAATCATGAGCAGAAGGTAACCTTCGGCTTTGGTGGATGTCGGACTTCAGGCTCGTAGGCCGGTCGGACCTACTCCTTCTTTGCTCCCTGCTGAATCCAATCGTAGATGAGCTTGATCTCATCTTCCGTTGGTTTTGCTCCTTTTCCCCTCGGCATTTGGCGCCCGAATTCGGGATCCGGGAGCAGTTTTTTGTACAGGTTGCTTTCCTTCGGTTTTCCGGGAACAAGCGGATCTCCGTGCTTCCCGCCCTCCCGCAACGTGTCGTAACTATCGAGAATCAGTTCGCTGGAATTATCGTTGTCCGCAGAGTGACATGGCAAACAGTACTTCTTCACGAGCGGACCAACATCTTTTGAAAACGTCAGAGGTTTCACCTGCCCGGGCGCAAGAGATAAACCGCACGCTAGTGCCACCGCCAGACCGGCCAGCCGATCGAAATTCATCGTGTCTCCTTCTTTGAGTGATTGGTATTAGAAATAGAAGTGAAGCAAAGCCAGAAACTGATTATTCTCGGCATCTGTCGGTTCTTCTGTTCGCAACACATACATAGGCCGAACCTCGACTCCGGGGAGCGGGAAGAATTCGACGCCAAGGACGATGCGTGATTCCGTTCCCGTCAGATATCGGGTGTCCGGATCATGAAATTCGTATCCCACCTTGAGATCCACGCCCTGCGTGACGACGTAATCCGCTTCAAGGTAGAAAGTACTGGAGAGGACCCTTCTTCCGGTGGAGCCGGAGAATTCGCGTCGCTTGACAAACTCTCCGAGAACGGTCAAGTTTTCTCCCAGTGTCAATGTGCCGTGGGCTCCCAGGAGCGTGGTGACGCCGCCCGAGTGAGCGTTATTATAATAAGAACCTCCGACACGGACGTTTGTACCGGCAATCGTTGAGTGAACCTCTCCGCGGCCGAGCACGGCCTTGAAGCCGTTGTTGTCCCGGTCGGTTGTTGCCCCGTTGGTAAGAGAGGCGGTAAATGTGAAAATGCCGGGAGAAACTCCCACTTCAATTCCCGCATCCTGACCCCCGCCGAATGCAAAGAGGGTCTTCTCTCGTGTGAAAATGTTGTGATCATCCGATCGCAGGCCGAAATTGGGGACGAACCAGCCTGCCTTCACGTAGCCCTTTTCCGGAAGGACACCCGCGACTCCGAACGCTTCAAAACGCCCTCCGTTCCCCCGATTGAGGTACAGGAAGGTTCTCTTCGCGAGCTGAAGGCTTACATAGAGGTCGGACTGCATCTGGAAAAAGGAATTACGCGAAGTCGTGGGGCCGGTTTGCTGGGAAAAATAGAGCATGCGGAAATCCGCACCGATCGAAACAAACGGAGTAAGCTGAGTGGAAAATCCGTCGAGACTGTATTCATCCTGCCAGGTCGGGATAGGCAAATCTTCGCGGCCGTATGATGCTGCCCCAAAAGCGTTGCGCATTCCTCCACCGCTCGGATTAACGTGGCAGCTCGAGCACGCGAACCCCATGCGGCTGGCAAATCTGGGAAGTGCCGACAATGTTCCAGAGACACTGAACAAAAGGAAAGCGATAATGGCAAAGGCTGTTTTCATGATACTCCCAAATTGGATGTACAATGTGATATGACCAAAATTTCCGTTATTGATTCTCTTCCCATCTCATCCTACCTTGTCACAATATTATCGGGGAGCAGTTCCTGTTGAAAAACTTTCTTTCACATCTCGATTGCAGCGTTTGTGGGGATCGTCACTCACCTCACGAGATTCAAACCGTGTGCCGATCCTGCGGAAAATCCCTTCTGGCTGTCTATGACCTGCAGTCAGCTAAACAAACGCTCACCCGTGAGCAGTTCCTGTTGGACCCCGCTTCTTTTTGGAAATTCCTCCCGCTCCTGCCGGTTCAAAAGATAGAAAATATTGTCTCACTTGGCGAGTCGATAACCCCCTTGATAAGAATGAAGATGCTCGAAATGAGCCTGAAAATGGAGCAGATTTGGGTGAAAGACGAGGGGCAGCTTCCAACCGGTTCGTTCAAGGCACGGGGCCTGGGAATGGCCGTGTCGAAAGCAAAGGAGCTGGGAATCAGGGAGGTGTGCATACCATCGGCAGGAAATGCAGCAGGCGCCCTGGCTGCCTATGCTTCCCGCGCAGGGATTGTGTCACACATTTTTCTTCCCGAAGACACTCCGGTCATCAATATCAAGGAATGCCGCGCGTACGGAGCGGATGTGACCCTTGTGAAGGGAACGATCGCCGATGCCGCAAAGGTCATGGGTGAGGCGAAGAAGCAACATCCGGAATGGTTCGACGTTTCGACGCTGAAGGAACCCTATCGGCTGGAGGGGAAGAAGACGATGGGGTACGAACTGGCGGAACAGTTCGGCTGGAAACTCCCCGATGTCATCTTCTATCCGACCGGCGGAGGGACGGGGCTCATCGGAATGTGGAAAGCGTTTGACGAAATGGAGGAGATGGGTTGGATCGACAGCAGGCGTCCAAAAATGATATCGGTTCAAACTGAAGGATGCGCGCCGATTGTGAAAGCTTTCAACGAGAAGAAAAAGGAATCTGAATTCTGGCCGAACGCGCACACGATCGCATCGGGATTGCGCGTCCCCAAAGCTTTTGCCGACCACCTGATTCTCCATGCCGTTTATGCGAGCCAGGGAGCCGCGTGTGCGGTAAGCGACGTGGCAATTCTCGCAGCTCTGAAAGAGGTAGCAGCCGGCGACGGGCTCTTCATGTGCCCCGAAGGAGTTGCGACTGTCGTGGCTCTGAGAGACCTTGTGAAGAAGCGATTCATCAAGCCGTCCGACAACGTTCTTCTCTTTAACACGGCTGCGGGAAACAAGTACCCGGAGGCCATTCCCGACTGAAGATGAAAAAAGCTGATTCATGGGAGGTTGACGCTCTCCGGCTCTACTTGCGCGCCGTTATGTTGAGGCAGTTGTGGGACCTTGAGAACGGGACTCGTGAGACATTTCGGAGAGTGATTGACAAGACTCCCGATTCGACGGAGGTGGAAGCTCTTGAGAAGATACTTCGAATTCGGGAACGCCTGCAGAACTCGCAACGGGAAATAATGTTGGAGGACCACGGAGCCGGTGCGAGGGAATCGAAGCATCAACGTACAGTGAGTTCCATTCATCAGTCGTCGGCCGTTCCCCATTGGTGGGGTGTGTTTCTGTTCCGCCTGGTCCGAGAGTTGAAGCCGAAGACCGTGCTCGAACTCGGGGCCAATCTTGGCGTCTCGGGGGCGTATATCCAATCGGCCCTTGATTTGAACGGGGGTGAGAGTCGGTTTACGACCATCGAAGGTGATCCAACTCTCGCATCTCTTGCGCGAGAAACGCTCGATTCAATCGGTAATGGGAACAGGGATGTTGTGCTTGGAAGGTTCCAGGATGTCCTGCAGCCTGTATTGGATGGTGCCGGCCGGATTGACCTCGTTTTTATTGACGGTCACCATGAATACAGGCCGACGCTCGACTATTTCGAACGCATCAGGCCGTCCCTTTCCCGGAAGGCGACCGTTGTGTTCGATGATATCTATCTATGGTCCCGTCCCGTAAGAAGGGCATGGAAGGAGATCGTGCGAACGTATCCCGAATCACGCCCGATTGACCTCGCGAAATTCGGAATTCTCATCTGGTCAACATGATGGAGGGAAGAGAAATGAAACGATTCCTGGTCCTTTGTCTTGTTCCGGCGTGTCTTTCCGTCGTTGTGCACGCTCAGGAACCGCCATCTGTCAACCCTGTCGTAGGGAAAATACTCTCTGAAATCTCGGAGTCGAATATCAGGGGGACGGTGGAACGTCTCGTCGGCTTCGGTACTCGGCACACCTTATCAGATACACTGAGTTCTGAGAAGGGTATCGGGGCTGCGCGGAGGTGGATCAAGTCTGAAATGGAGAGATATGCCTCTGCAAGCCGCGGAAGAATGACGGTTGAGTTTCATGAGTCAGTCGTTCCTCCCTCAGCCAGAGTTCCGAAACCAACAACGATTGTGAATGTCGTAGCTACACTGAAGCCGTCCGCGACGACAACGTCGGACCGTATTCTTGTAGTCGGGGGACATTATGATTCCCGCGCGAGCGATCCGAACGACTTCACAAGCAATGCGCCGGGGGCCAACGACGATGGAAGCGGTACGGCCCTGACCATGGAGCTTGCAAGGGTCATGGCTCCGCATGAGTTCGACGCGACCATCGTCTTTATCGCGTTTGTCGGCGAAGAGCAGGGTCTTTTGGGAGCGGGGCGATGGGCGGAAATGGCCAGGAATAACGGGTGGAAGGTCGAAGCGGTCCTGAGCAACGATATCGTTGGGAGCAGCGTTTCGGGGAGCGGCAAGAAAGAGGGGTCCTACGTACGTGTCTTCTCCGAGGCCTACAGTCCCGTCGATACTGGATTTACATTTCGGATGAGGAATTCGCTGGGCCTTGAAAATGACGGCCCTTCACGGTCGCTTGCAAGGTATGTCAAGGACGTGGCCGAGCGCTACCTTCGCGGATTCGGGGTGAAGTTGATCTATCGGAGAGACAGATTTCTCCGCGGCGGCGATCATTCGCCTTTTCATGAACGGGGCTTTGCGGCAGTGCGGTTCAGTGTTGCCGTGGAGAACTACGATTGGCAGCACCAGAATGTCCGCACCGAGAACGGAAAGGAATACGGAGACCTGACGAAGTTCATGGATTTTCCTTATTGCGTGAGTGTGGCTCGCACGAACGCTGCGGTACTTGCCACACTCGGCCTGGCTCCTTCGCCACCTGAGAAGGCGGGAATTGTAACGTCGAGATTGGAATACCAGACGACGCTGCGCTGGCAGGGGAACAAAGAGGCTGACCTGGCTGGATACTTCGTCCGTTATCGTTCGACCTCCTCGCCCCAATGGGAGCAATCAGTCTTTACGAAAGACACAACATTGACGCTGGATGTTCTGAAGGATGATTATCTTTTTGGCGTTCAAGCAGTGGACAAAGAGGGGAATGTAAGCCTGCCGGCAATCCCAAGGCCGGTGCGCTGAGAATCCTCTGCGTTTGAGTCGGATTGCTTCTCCGTAGGGAATCGCTCATTTCAATGGCGTGGACCTCACCTCGCAAGCCGCCCCCCTGCAGCCAGCTGAGAACATTACCTCAGTTCATTGGGATTGAGGCCAGGTTCTGGAACGTCAGTATGTCTCCGACTGTGCGGAGCGCATACTTCTGTTTCAGGTAGGAGAGGAACTTGATGAGGATGTGGGCCGTGGCAAAAGCGTCTCCCGATGCCCGATGCCGCTGCGGAATCACAATGTCGAGGTGGCGGGCCACGGGAGCGAGGGACTTACTTGGAAGAAACGGAAGAATGCGGTGACTGAGTTTGACCGTGCAGAGGCGGTTGTTGATAAGCTCAATGTCGCGTTCCCGGCGTGCGGTGTTTGAGACAAAGGCCCAGTCAAACGCGGCATTATGTGCGGTGAACGTAGAATCGCTGAGAAACTCCTGGACGTAGGGGACCACTTCTCTTGCTGTGGGGGCGTCGTAAACCGCCACGTTGTCGATTCCCGTCAGGTCGGTAATGAATGTGGGAATCGTCACGAGCGGATTCACCAGAGTCGACAATTCGTCGACAATCTGTCCGTTGCGAACTTTGATCATTGCGATCTCGGTGATTCGATCGCTGATGGGACTCATCCCCGTCGTCTCCACGTCGACCACGACAAATGTTGCTTCGTCAATGAGAAGTTCGTTGTTCATTGTCCCCTTTCGGAGTCAGATCTCTTTTCCCCTGAATGAATTCCTCGACGATCTCAACATCGTGATCGCTTCCGATGAACAGGGGCGTTCTTTGGTGAAGCGCCTTCGGTTGAATATCGAGAATACGCTGCGTTCCGTTGCTCGACCGTCCTCCGGCCTGTTCAATGATGAATGCCGTCGGATTCGCTTCATACATGAGGCGGAGCTTGCCGTCGGGTTGCCGCGTATCACCCGGATACATGAAGATCCCGCCATAGAGCAGCGTACGATGCACGTCGGCAACCATGGAGCCGACATATCGTCCTGAATAGGGCCTGTTTGTCGCCTTGTCTTCTTCCTGCAGATACTTCACGTATTTCTTCACTCCATCATACCACCATCGATAGTTCCCTTCGTTGACGCTGTAGATCTTACCCTGCTTCGGTATCCGTATGTTCTCGTGTGACAGCAGGAATTCGCCGATGCTCGGGTCAAAGGTGAATCCGTGAACCCCGTCTCCCGTTGTGTACACGAGCATGGTTGACGACCCGTAGATACAATATCCCGCACCGATCTGCTTGTACCCGGGCTGCAGGCAGTCCTGCACCGTGCCTTTGCCGCTCCGTGTTATGCGGCGATAGATGGAAAAGATTGTACCGATTGTAACATTTGCGTCGATGTTGGAGGAACCATCGAGAGGGTCGTAGAGGAGGACGTACTTTCCGGTGGGGTAGTTGTCGGGAATGTGGAGAACATCTTCTTCCTCCTCGGAGGCCATGACACACAGGTGGCCACCGTGATCCATCGCCTTGTAAATTGTTTCATGGGCGAATACGTCGAGTTTTTTGACCTCCTCGCCGTGGATATTCTGTTTTCCCGCGAACCCGAGAATGTTGACCAGGCCTGCTTTGCTCACTTCACGCCAGATGACCTTGAACGCCAGTGTGAGGTCCCTGAGCAATCCCGAAAAGTCTCCTGACGCTCCGGGGTGTGCCCGTTCGCCTTCAACGATGTGGCGTTCGATCGTGACAATCTTCTGACTCATGCAATCTCGGCTAGGAAATGGTGGAAACTGAGAGGGAAGCGGCGTCCATGTGCCGTAATATAGCCGAAAATGAAGGGTTTGTCAATCTACGAGACGGAAGGGTAGTGTATCAGTTTGATTGAAAGTTTCAACGCAAAGGCGCAGAGGTCGCCCCGTAGAAAGAACGGGGCAGGCAGAGAAAACGCCCGCCTGCCTCAAGTGAGCACAGATGCGGCGGG
>Ga0209002_10000157_pt1 | contig 48045 bp, 41 predicted proteins | sample Rifsed16ft2_FD_184010 | JGI IMG/M metagenome (GOLD analysis project Ga0209002, IMG submission 184010) | Soil microbial communities from Rifle, Colorado, USA - sediment 16ft 2 (version 2) | ecosystem: Environmental > Terrestrial > Deep subsurface > Rock core/Sediment | place: Rifle, Colorado...
CCTCCGGTTCCACGCAGACGGCGCCACGACGGTCCCCGCAGACCGGACGCCGGCAGGACCCTAGGGGTCACCCGAGGGATGCGTGGGGCAGGATTTGAACCTGCGAACCCCTTCGGGACAGCGACCTCAACGCTGCGCCTTTGACCAAGCTGGGCCACCCACGCACGCGGGCGCTTCCATCGCAGGGTCTGATATTAATCTTCTGCCGCGACCCGCGAATTACCCTGAGAGGAACCCGCCGTCCGCGACGACGAGGGCCCCCGTCATGAACGACGATTCGTCGGACGCGAGGAACACGACGACGCTCGCGATCTCCTCCGGGCGGCCGACGCGTCCCAAAGGGTGCTGGGATCCCGCAGCCTCCCGGTACGCGTCGACGGACACCCCGCGAGTCGAGGCTTCCTGCTGGAACATCCGAGTCTCCGTCCACCCGGGGCAGACCGCGTTCACCCGGATCCCGTGGCCCGCGTAATCCATCGCCATCGCCTTCGTGAGCAGGCCGACCCCGCCCTTCGAGGCGCAGTAGGCGGCGGCCCCGACATCGCCCACGAGGGAGTTCACGGAGCCCGTGTTCACGATGACCCCGGCACCTTGGCGGATCATCGGAGGGACCGCGTGCTTCGAGACGAGGAAGACCCCCTTCAGGTTCACCCCGAGGACCCGGTCCCACTCCTCCTCCGTCATCTCGTGGACGGGCTTCTCGATCAGGATCCCCGCGTTGTTGAATAGGATGTCGATGCGGCCATGCAGGCGGAGGACCTCCTCGACCATGTGCATCGCGTCCGCCTCCCGGGACACGTCCCCGCGGACGAAGGCGAGGTCGTGCCCCTCGTCGTTCGCCGAGGCCCGGGCCTGGCGGCCTCTCTCCTCGGAGACGTCGGAGACCACGACGCGGGCCCCCTCCCGGAGGAATGCGAGGGCCGTCGCGAGGCCGATCCCGGATCCGCCCCCCGTGACGAGGGCGACCTTGTCCTTGAGCCGCATGCTTGCCCGGGGCGCGGGAGCGCGGCCCGGCTCAAAAGGGCTTCCCTCCCGCAAAGGCTATGCACCCCTCCGGGCTAGGGGCGGCCGGACCCGAGGCGTTCCTATGGCCCGTGCCCGCCGCCGACCCCGCACCGCTGAGAAGAGGAAGAAGGAGACCTTCGACGTCGTGAACCCTGCGACGGGAAAGGTCCTCGAGCGGCATCCCATCGCGGGCCCCGACGAGGTCCGCGCGAAGGTCGCACGGGCCCGGCAGGCCTACGCGGCCTGGTCGCGGCTCTCCCCGGAGGAGCGGGCCGTCTACCTCCAGCGGTTCGCGGAGATCCTCCGAAAGGACCGCGATGCGTACGCCCGGACGATGACCCTCGAGATGGGCAAGGTCGTCCGGGAGTCCCTCGCGGAGGTCGACAAGTGCGCCTGGGTCTCCGATTACTTCGCGGAGAACGCCGCGCGGTTCCTCGCGCCGGAGCCCGTGTCCACGGACGCCGCGCACTCCTACGTGGCGTTCCATCCCCGCGGGGTCCTGGGGTCCATCATGCCCTGGAACTTCCCCATGTGGCAAGTCATGAGGTTCGCGGTCCCCGCTCTCGCCGCGGGGAACACGACGGTCGTGAAGCCCGCCTCCCAGTCCCCCCGGTCCGCGATCCAGATCGAGGAGGCGTTCCGTGCGGCGGGCCTCCCGGAAGGGGTCTTCCAGGTCGTCGTCGGAGACGGGAGCACGGCCCGCGCCCTCATCCGTTCCGACGTGGACATGGTGAGCCTCACGGGGTCCGTCGGGACGGGCATCAAGGTCGCGCGGGAGGCGGCCCGCGGCCTGAAGAAGGTGATCCTCGAGCTCGGGGGCTCGGACCCGTTCCTCGTCGCGGGGGACGCGGACCTGGACGCGGCAGCGAAAGGGGCCGTAACGGGGCGGTTCATCAACTGCGGCCAGTCGTGCATCGCCGCGAAGCGCTTCTTCGTAGTCGACGAGGTCGCGGACGAGTTCATCGCCAGGTTCGGGGAACAGGTCCGCAGGCTCAGGGTCGGCGATCCCCTAGACCCGGAGACGGACATCGGACCCCTCTCGAGCGCCGCGCAGCGGGACGAGATCGAGGGACAAGTCGCGGACGCGGTGCGCGGCGGCGCCTCCGTCGTCGCGGGCGGACGCCGGAGGAAGGGGAAGGGCTTCTTCTACGAGCCCACGGTCCTCGCGGGGGTCACGCGCCGGATGCGCGTCCTCCGTGAGGAGACGTTCGGACCCGTGGCCCCTGTGACCCGCGTGCGGGACCTCGAGGAGGGGATCCGCGAGGCGAACGACTCCGAGTTCGGCCTCGGGGCGAGCGTGTGGACGCGGGACCTGTCCCTCGCGGACGACGTCGCGCGCAGGCTTGAGGCGGGCCTCGTGTTCGTGAACGGGGCCGTGCGCTCGGACCCGCGCCTCCCGTTCGGGGGCGTGAAGCACAGCGGGATCGGACGGGAACTGAGCCGGTACGGGCTCCTCGAAATGGTCAACATCAAGTCCGTCGTCGTGTACCCGCCGGAGTCGGGGCAGACGGTCCAGCAGGCGCGGAGCGAGTGAGATCGCCCGGGCCAGACGACAAACGTTCCGCCTTTGCCGGAGCCGCCGGGCTCCCGTGGGGACGCTGAGGGGGAGATTCGAACTCCCGAGGGCCTTGCGACCCACCAGATCTCAAGTCTGGCGCGTTCGACCGGGCTTCGCTACCTCAGCGGCCCGCCATCGTCCCGCGACGGAAATACTTTGGTCCGTGGACCCCGTGGGCACGCTCGGCGGGTCGCTTCTACGAGTCAGGCGAGGAGGATCGACTCGAGGTCGATCTCGAGCGCGATCGCGGGCTGCACGAGCGCGTAGGCCTCCAAGATCCGCGGGTGAATCTCCCCGAAGTGCCCGAGGTCCTTCCCGCCGACGAGGATTGCGGCGGAACGCCCGGGGATGAAGTTCGGATCCTCGACGGCCTCGACCTCCCCCTTCCGCCCGACGTCGCGGAGCAGGCTGAGCGCGAGGGACTTCGCCTCTGTGAAGGACGCCTTGTGGTGGATCGCGGCGACGCCGAGCTTCCGGACGTTCCTCCCCCCGATCACGACGTCCGCGACCTCGAACACACGCTGGGGCAGTTCGCGGTGCTTGTTGAGGCGGAAGATCCCGAAGAGGCCCGGGACCAGGGAGGACCGGAGGGTCGTGAGGTCCTCCCCGACGGGGTTCCGGATCGTCGCCCGGTCCGGCGTGTCGAAGTCGTCCTGGGCGGCGGCGACCGTGAGGGACATGACCTCCTGGTATCCGTACCCGATGAGGAGGACGCGCAGGGCGTCGCTGAACTCGTTCTCCGCGGTGGGCGTCCCGTACGTCTGCTCGCGGGGGAGGCCCTTCGGATACCGGTCGTAGCCCCATGCGATCGCGAGGTCCTCCGCGATGTCGACCTCGTGGAGGAGGTCTGTCCGATACGCGGGCGCCCGCACGTGAAGGAGGTCCCCGTCCGCGCGGGCGTCGTACCGCATCCTCCGGAGGGCCTCGACGGCCTCCAGGGTCGGAACGCGGAGGCCGAGGCGTTCGTTCGCCCGAGGGAGGTCCACCGTGTGGTCCCGCGGCGCGAGGTCCGGCGTCTCGAGGATCCGGTCCGCCACGACCGTCCGAACCGTCTCAATCCGACCGCCCCGTTCCGCGAGGGAGGTGCAGAGGATCGTCAGGGCCGAGCTCACCGCGACCGCGTCCGTCCCCGTGACGTCGATGAAGAGGTTCCGCGTCTCCGGGGTGAGCTGGCTCACGACCCCGTTGATCACGGGCGGGAAGCTGAGGACCGTGCCGTCTCGGTCCGTGATGATCGGGAACACGGGCTTGTCCGCGACGATGGGTCCGTACTCCCGGCCCTTCTCGTGGCGTTCGAGGATCTCTTGGAGGTCCATCTCCTCCGCCATCCCGAGAGGCACGAACCGAAGGGACCTCGGAGGGACCCCTCGGAACGCGAAGGGCGGCCGCACTTTGTCGAGGTCGTGAATGCCGATCGCGACCTTCCGCCGACGCCGGCCGAGGGTGAGGTGGAGCTTCTCCTGAAGGTCCACGAGGGACCGGAGGAGGCGGTCCTCGAGGTCCACGCCCCGCACGACCCCGCCCACGCCGTGGGGCCGCACGGCGGCGACGCTCGGGTCCACGACGAAGTCGATCCCGGACGGCGACGCGGCGTACGTCGACAGGCCGACCTCGAGGCCGAGGAACCCCCGGAGCCCCCGGGCGATCCCCTCGACGGAATAGAGGTCGGGGCGGTTCGGGAAGATGTCGAACGTCAGGACGTCGCCCTGGACCCCTTCAGGCCCCGAGCCCATCATCGTGATCCGATCGACGAACTCGTCGACGGACAGGCGCTTGCCAACGAGGTCCACGAGGTCCTCGTACGTCACGTCGACGTTCGTCACGGTGGGCGCGGATGAGCTTTCGATATAAATAACGTTTGAACGAGCCGGCGCCGCCCGGTCGGGCGATCATCACACGGGCTCGTCAACCACGAGATCGTGAACCTGCGCCGACTGGGCCGCGTACAAGCCCTGTTTAGTCGTCCGGAACCGGGGAGATTGTGGACCTCCGCCCTCCGCCACGAACGTCTTCGCCCGTGTCTCCAGGACCGACAGGAGATCGATCCGAACGAGGTTCTCGGTCTCCTCGGATACGTCCTCGGACTCCACGTCGTGGAACATCGCGGTGAGTTCTGTCAACGAGAGCCCTCGATCTCCCCGCTGACTTATGGCCATGAGGATCCGCTGCCGGAGAACCCCCCTCGCCCGACGCTCCCTCCCCGCGGCCAGAAGGTCGGACACAATCCGAAGGACGAGCCCATCGATCGCATCGCCGACGCCCTCCCCGGTCTTCGCACTCGTGGAGGTCATCCGGGCGAGGGGAAAACGGTGCCTGATCCACGCGACCTCTTCGGGGCCGACCCGGACGCCCGGACCGAGATCCTCCTTGTTCAGGGCGAAGTGGAACGGGACCCCGCCCGTTGCTCGGGACACGGCATGGATCCACTCGAGGCTTCTGGAGACGGTCTCGGGCCTCCCGAGGTCGCACACGACAAGGGCTCCATGGGTCCCGTGGAACAGAGGGTCCCGGAGCACGCCAAGGGCGTCCTCCGTTCCGCCGACGTCGAAGAGAGTCAGGTTCGCCTCCACGGGATCTCCGGCGTCGGACTCAAGATCGACTCGGAGGCTTTCCATCGTGGCACCCATCGTCCGCGTGTACTCCGATTGGAACTCATCGTGGACGAGGCGGCGGAGGAGACTCGACTTGCCTCCCATTGAATCTCCGACTAGACAGATCTTCAGCCTCATTCGACGGAGCACCGGAGCGGCGATGAGAGCGACAACCGCCGGATGCGCAAAAGGACGCCGTCGCGATTATCATCGCCGGAAACCAGAGCCGATGGGTCTCCGGACGCCAGGACGCGAAAACGCTCACGCGACGCCGGACGGTCCTAGCGATACGTTAATGTCCTTGCGACCCAATGGTTCCCCCGTGGAAGCCCTCGACGAGACGGATCGGGAGATCCTGGATCTCCTCGTCGTCGACGCCTCGCGGAGCATCGCGGAGATCGCGAGGCTCCTGAGCATGCCCCGACCCACGGTCCAGTACCGCGTCCAGAAGATGCGGGAGCGGGGGATCATCAAGGCGATCAAGGCGATCCCCGACTACGCAAAGCTCGGGAAGCAGGTGACCGCCTTCGTCCTCGTGAACTTCCTGCCCAACCCCGACGTGTCCCAGCGCGAGCTCGCGGAGAAGGTGTCCAAACTCCAGGGGGTCCACGAGGTCCACGTGATCTCCGGGGAGTGGGACCTCCTCCTGAAGGTCCGCGTGGGCTCCATGGAGGAGTTGGGCCGCATGGTCATCGACAGGCTTCGCGCGATGAAGGGCGTGGGGCACACGGTCACGTGCGCGTCCTTCACCGCCGTGAAGGAGTGAGGCGCGCCCGCGCGACCCTCGCGAGGACGACGAGCCACACGGCCTCGAACACGCCCGCGAAGATCGCGGGGAGCGCAGCCACGGGCCCGAGAAGGGAGAGGGCGAGCGCCGCCGCGAGGGTCTGGTTCTTGTAGCTCGCGAAGAGATCGTAGGAGATCCGCTCGGGACCCGGGATCTGCGTCCCCCAGGAGGCCGCGGTCCAGACGCCGAACGCCCCCGCGACGGCGAGCCCCGCCCCTCCAAGGACCGCGGCCGTCCCGAGGGGGTCGGTGAGGACGATGTCCCGCACGGCCGCCATGACGAGGACGAAGACGACGAAGAAGAGGAGGTTCCGGCCCCGGTCGAGGGTGCGGGTGGGCAGGTGAACGTGATGGACCCCGCGGGACACGAGGAGGGGCACGAGGACGAGGAAGGCGGTCGCCTGGACGAGGGGGACGAGGCTGACCGCGGACGCCAGGATAAGGAGGGAGATCCCCGGGAGGTACGCGAACGCGGCGCCGTACGACACGAGGGTCCCCGCGAGGGCGACGCGGGTCGCCCCCCGCAGGACGATCGCGTACGGGATGACCGACACGGCGGGCGGGGCCGCGGCCAGGAGGACCCAGCCGCCCCACGTGCCCGGCGGGTACAGGAGGCCCACGAGGAGGAAGGCGGGGGACAGGATCCCGAGGCTGACGAGGGTCGCGAGGATCCCTTCCGGAATCGCCCTGCGCAGACCTTCGAGCCCGAACGGCGAGAGGGCGAGGGTCATGAGGGCCGCGAGGACGACAATCGCCACGGCGCCGATGCTCGGGATGTCTACATCGAGGACGAGGCCGAGGGCCATCCCGGCGAAAATGAGGACGAGGGGACGGTCGAGGAGGCTCTCCTCGGGGGTACGGGCCACGACGGCGGGAACCGTGCGAGCCTCTTAGCCGTTCCGGGCCCGGGGACCGCCCGCGGGCCCGATCTGGGCCTTCGCCCAGAGGAGCCGGTTGAGGGCCTCCATCGCCGCGTCGACGGACGTCGTGACGATGTCAGGCCCCACGGCGCGTCCGATCGCGGACACGGGCGCGGGCTCCTTGTCGCCGAGGCGGACGGTGACCTGGCACAGGCTGTCGGACCCGCCCGTAATCGCCTCGAGGCGGAACTCGTCGAGGGTGATCCCCTTCGACACGGCGGAGCGCATCGCCTTGAGGGCCGCGTCGATGGGCCCCACGCCCGTCTCCGAGGTCCGGCGCTTCTCCCCGTCCACGATGAGAGAGATCGTCGCGGTCGGCGTGAAGTTGAAGCCTGTGATCGCGGTGAACTCCTCGAGTCGGATGGGCCGCTGGCCCTCCACGCTCTTCCCCTGGACATCATACGCGAGGGCGAGGAGCTCCGCGTCGTCGACCTGCTTCCCGTCCTCCGCGAGCTTCTTGACCCGCTGGGTCACCATCCCGAGCTGCTCCTTCGTCAGGCCGAAGCCGTACTCCTTGAGGCGGCTCTCCACGCTGTGGACGCCCGTGTGCTTCCCCACGACGATCTTCCGGTCCCGCCCGACGACGTCGGGCCTTATGGGCTCGTACGTGGACGCGTCCCCGAGGATCCCGTGGACGTGAATCCCCGACTCGTGGGCGAATGCGTTGTCCCCGACGATCGCCTTGTTGGGCTGGACCGTGATCCCCGTGAGCCGGGAGACGAGCTTCGAGGCGAGCATGAGCTTCGTCGTGTCGATCCCCGTCGTGATGCCGAAGAACGCGTGGAGGCCCATGACGACCTCCTCAAGGCTCGCGTTCCCCGCCCTCTCCCCGATTCCGTTCACGGTCACGTGGACCTGCTCGGCCCCCGCATCGACGGCCGCAAGGCTGTTCGCGGTCGCGAGCCCGAAGTCGTTGTGGCAGTGGACCGCGATCGGGATGCGGGAGACGGACCGCAGCTCCCGGACGATGTACCGCATCGCCTCCGGGGTGATGGACCCGACCGTGTCTGCGACGTCGAACCGGTCCGCCTTCGCCTCCTCGACCTTCCGGATGACCTGCTTGAGGAACCCGATGTCCGTCCGGGTCGCGTCCTCCGCGGAGTACTCGACGACGAGCCCGTGGGCCCGCGCGTAGTCGACAGCCCACACGGCCTTCTCGAGGACCTGCTCCCGCGACATGCGGAGCTTGTGGGTCAGATGGATGTCCGAAGTCGCGATGAAGACGTGGGCCTCGTCGACCTCCGCCTTGATCGAGGCGTCGAGGTCCGCCTGGTTGCAGCGGTTAAGCGCGCAGATCTTCGCCTTGAGCCCCGCGTCCGCGATCGCCTTCACGGCCTCGAATTCCCCCGGCGAGTTCACGGGGAAGCCCGCCTCGATCGAGTCGACCCCGAGGTCGTCGAGGACCTGCGCGATCTGGAGCTTGTCCCGGGTCGAGAGGGCGACCCCGGGGGTCTGCTCCCCGTCCCGGAGGGTCGTGTCGAAGATGCGGACCTTCCGGTCGGGATGGCGTCCGAGGACGGCCTCGTTGTACGGACTCACGAACAAGGAGCGTTCCGTTTCCTTCATGGGAATCACCAAAATGCGGGCCCGAGGACGGACGGCCGGCGGGATCCGGGACCGTTCCTCCCCTAGGCCTGCGGGAGGAGGCGCAGGGTAAGCAGAAGCGGCTTCCGGAATTGGGGCTCCACTGCGTCGCCTCCCTGCTACTGGATAGCAGAGCGACCGGAGAAGCCCGAGGATGGTTTTAAAGCTTATTCATAGGAATCGGATTCATCAGACTGCCAAGGACCCTCCCCATCCCTTCCGGGAGCTCGTTCAGCCCGACGAATCGCGCCCCAGAACCTTCAAGTAGGTCCGTGAAAATGTAGCACGGACGCGCGACCGGTGCGCGAGGCGGAGTGCGATGGCACGACCTGAGGACGACCTGACGAGCGCCGAGGCGGGGACCCGCCCGGCCTCCGACGTTGTTGCGTTCCCGTCGTTCCCGCAGCCTCGGGCCGGCGCCGGCTCGCTGTGACCTCCGCCTCCGCGGACGTCACGACGGGGTGTTGGGCGCATGGACGGCAATCGGACGATCGGCATCGCTGGCGTGGGCAAGATGGGCGAAGCGCTCGTGAAGGGACTCGTCGTGGGGCGCGTCGTGCCCCCGCAGAGAATCCTCGTGAGCGACGCGATCCCGCAACGGGCGAAGGAGATCGCGGCGAAGTACGACGTGACCCACGTCCCGACGACGGCGAAGCTCGCGGAGCAGTCGGACATCCTCGTCCTCGCGGCGAAGCCGAAGGACATGCCCACCCTCACGGACTCCCTCGTCGGGCACGTGCGGAAGGGCGCCCTCATCATCACCCTCGCGGCGGGCGTGCGGACCGCGTTCATCGAGCGGATCGTGGACGACTCCGTCCACGTCGTCCGGATCATGCCGAACCTCGCGTGCGCAGTCGGGGAGGGCGCGACAGCCTTCGCGCTCGGGAAAAGCGCCACAGACCACGACGCCCTCGTCGTCGAGGAATTGTTCGGGTCACTCGGCCGCGTGACGATGGTCGAGGAGCCCATGCTCGACGCGGTCACGGGCTTGAGCGGGAGCGGGCCCGGATTCATCGCGGCCCTCGCGAACTACATGATCGAAGGCGGGGTCCGCTCGGGCCTGCCGAAGGAGGTCGCGTACAAGCTCGCCCTCCAGACGATGAAGGGGACCGCGGAGCTCCTGCTCAGCGACACGATCGACCCGATGACCCTGTTCAAGATGGTCGCGACGCCGAACGGGACGACGGAGGCCGGCTGGAAGGTCATGGAGGCCCGCGGCGTACCCCAGGCGATCAGCGACGGGATCGTCGCGGCGTCCAAGCGGGCGGCGGAGCTCGCGGACGAGACTGCGAGGGCCCACCGGTGAGGCGAGCCTCGTGACGTCCCGCCGCCCGCGCGCAAAGGTCGCGTACCAGGGGGAGCGGGGCGCGTACAGCGAGGACGCGGTCGCCGCCGTCTTCGGCGAGACGGTCGACCCGATCCCCTGCCTCGAGTTCCGGGACGCCTTCGATGCCGTTGACTCAGGGGCGGCGACCCACGCAGTCCTGCCCGTCGAGAACTCCATCGAGGGGACCGTGGCCCAGGTCAACGATCTCCTCCTCGAGCACGACCTCACCGTGACGGGGGAGGCGATCATCCCTATCGACCACTGCCTGATCGCGAACCCCGGAGCGGCTCTGGCCGACATCCGGGTCGTCTACAGCCATCCCCAGGCCCTCGGGCAGTGCCGGAAGTTCCTCGCCCGCCACCCGAAGTGGAAGACCGTGCCGGCGTACGACACGGCGGGGAGCGTGAAACTCATCCAGGAGCGCGGCCGGAAGGAGGAGTCCGCGATCGCGAGCCACCGCAGCTCGACGCTCTACGGGATGAACGTCCTTGCGGAGGGCATCCAGACGGAACACGAGAACCACACGCGGTTCTTCGTCCTCGAGAAGCATCCTCGCAAGATCCCCGATGCGGACAAAACGTCGATCGCGTTCGTCGCGAAGAACGTGCCGGGGTCCCTCCACGCATGCCTCGGGGAGTTCGCGAAGCGAGGGATCAACCTCACGAAGCTCGAATCGCGCCCTCGCAGGGCGCGTCCTTGGAACTACGTGTTCTTCGCGGACCTCGAGGGGACGATGGACGAGCCGCTGTGCCGCGACGCGGTCGGGGCGCTCGTCACGACCGCCGGGTTCGTGAAAGTTATCGGGTCCTACCGACGCGCGCGAATCCAGGTCCCGTCCTGAAGCGCCACGCCAAACTGGTCATGTCGGAAGGTTCTTTAAGGGCTGCCGCACGTGAGCGGCCAACGCAGGAATGGACATGCGGACGAACACGGGGCTCGGAGATGCGGCAGGGAAGGCGGTCGTGGACATCCTGAACGACGTCCTGGCGGACGAGTTCATCCTCTACACGAAGACGCTGAACTATCATTGGAACGTCACGGGACCCCAGTTCCACGACCTCCACGAGTTCTTCGGAAAGCAGTACGGAGCCCTGGCCGAGGTCCTCGACGAGGTCGCCGAGCGGGCGCGGGCCGTGGGCGGCCCCGCTGTCGGGTCCGCCTCGGAGTTCGTCAAGCGCGCGAGGCTCAAAGAACATCCCGGGGAGATCCCCGCCGCGAGGGCCATGGTCGGGAACCTCTTGGAGGACCACGGGGCGGTCATCCGGACCCTCCGGAAGGACCTCGAGACGGTTGCCAAGGATCACGGGGACATGGGGACGAGCGACTTCCTAACGGGGCTCATGGAGCGGCACGAGAAGATGGCCTGGATGCTCCGAGCCTTCCTCGAGGGCAAGGGCCTGTAGGGTCTCGGCCGGACCCGCGAGGGTGCGGGACCTACTCGCACACGGCCCCCCGGGCCGCGGAACCCACCAGCTTCGCGTACTTCGCGAGGGCGCCCCTTGGGTAGCGGGGCTTGGGACGACGCCAGGACTTCCTGCGCTTCGCGAGATCCGCCTTCGTCAGCTCGACGCGGAGCTTGCGTTCCGGGACGTCCACCTCGATGACGTCCCCGTCCCGCAGGAGGGCGATGGGCCCGCCCTCCCACGCCTCGGGGGACACATGGCCGACCATGAGCCCGCGGGTCGCCCCCGAGAACCGGCCGTCCGTGATCAGGGCGACCTCGTCTCCGAGACCCTGGCCGACGAGGGCCGCGGTCATCGCGAGCATCTCCCGCATGCCCGGGCCGCCGCGAGGCCCCTCGTACCGGATCACGACGACCTCCTGAGGACGAATCTCCCGGTCCTGGGCCGCCGCGAAGGCCTCCTGCTCCGCGTCGAAGACACGGGCGGGCCCCCGGTGACGGAGGTGCTTCACGAGAGCCGTCTTCACGACCGCGCCGTCCGGGGCCAGGTTCCCCTTCAGGATCGCGAGGGTCCCCGAGGGGCTCAGGGGCCGGTCGATCCGCGCGACGATGTCTCCGGGGATCGTCCTCGACACGTCCCGCAGGACGTCTCGGATCCTCGCCCCGGTGACCGTGAGCGCGTCCCCGTGGATCTTCCCGGCGTCGAGGAGCCGGCGGAGGACGATGGGCACACCGCCCGCTTTGTGGAGGTCCGACATCACGTACTTCCCAGCCGGTTTCATCGTCACGAGATGTGGCGTCCGGCGGGAGATCCGCTCGAAGTCGTCGATCGTCAGCTTCACGCGGGCCTCGTGGGCGATCGCCAGAAGATGCAACACCGCGTTCGTGGACCCGCCCATCGCGGCGTCGAGGGTGATCGCGTTTTCGAAGGCCTCTCGCACGAGGACGTCCCGCGGCCGGATCCCCAGCTCGAGGACCAGGAGGGCGGCCTCCCCGACGCGCACGGAGTGGTCGATGCGGGCCGGGTCGAGGGTCGGGATGGCGGCGTCCCCGGAGAGGGCCATCCCCAGAGCCTCCGCGCAGGAGGCCATCGTGTTCGCCGTGTAGAGCCCCGCGCACGTCCCCGCTCCAGGGCAGGCGGCCCGCTCGAGGGCGTCGAGGGCCGCGGCGTCGATCCGCCCGGCCGCGTACGCCCCGACCGCCTCGAAGACGTCCTGGATCGTCACGTCCCGGCCCTCGTACCGCCCCGGCAGCATGGTCCCGCCGTACGTGAACACGCCCGGGACGTTCAGGCGGGCGAGGGCCATGAGGGACCCGGGGATCGTCTTGTCGCAGCCCGCGACCGTCACGAGCGCGTCGTACCCGTGGGCGTGGATCATGAGTTCGATGGAATCGGCGATGATCTCGCGGCTCACGAGGGACGCCCGCATCCCCTCGTGGCCCATCGCGATCCCGTCCGACACGGCGATCGTGTTGAACTCGCGCGGCGTCCCTCCCGCGGACCGGATGCCCTCGCGAACCTTGCGGCCGATCGCGTCGAGGTTGATCTGGCATGGCATGACGTCGTTCCAGGTGTTCGCGATCCCCACGAAGGGCCGGGCGATGTCCTCGTCTCGGAGGCCCATGCTCCGCAGGTACGCCCGGGCGGGGGCCCTCTGGGGCCCCTCCGTCACCTCGCGGCTCCGGTGCTTCAGGTCCTGTGGGCGTCTCGCCATCCTCGTTCCTCCGTCCCGCGGGGGATTCACCTCGACCGCAAATGGATATCGATGATGTCGCGTAGGAGCGCGCCGGACGTCTCCCGCCCACCGGCCCCCTTCCCAATGAGGGTGATGGGGCCCACGTTGTCCGTGACGTACGTGACCGCGTTGAGGGGACCCGGGACGTTGAGGGGGTCCGTCGTCGGGATGAGCTCGGGCCCAACGGACGCCTTCTGCCCGTCGAAGCGGGCGATGAGTTTGACGACCATGCCTTTCGCCTTCGCCCGTTCGATGTCCGAGCGCGTCACCCCCGCGATCCCCCGCACGGCGACGTCCGTCACGTGGATCTTGGAGCCCATCGTCCAGTGGGCCAGGATCGTCAGCTTGATCGCCGCGTCCGTCCCCTCGACATCGTACGAGGGGTTCGCCTCCGCGTACCCGAGCTTCTTCGCCTCCTCGAGGGCCTCGTCGAAGTCGAGCCCCTCCGCCATCCGGGTGAGGATGAAGTTCGTCGTGCCGTTCACGATCCCCTGGATCTGGAGGACGCGGTCCCCGCGGAGGCTCTTCCGCGCGAGGTCGAGGACCGGGGTCCCGCCTCCGACGGTGCCGCTGAACCGAAGGGCGACCCCCTGCTCCTCCGCGAGGGACGCGAGGTAGGAGTTCGCGAGGACGACGGGTCCCTTGTTCGCCGTCACGACGTGGCGCCGGGTCTTCAGGGCCCCGCGGATGTGGGACATCGCCGGCTCTCCGTCGACGATGTTCGTGGGCGTGACCTCGACGACGAGGTCCGCGTCGACCGTGTGGATGATCTCGAGGGCCCGGCGGCCTGGCCGGAACCAGGGTTGGAGGTTCGAGAGGCCGCCCGGGGCTCGCTTCCCCTTGAGGAGGGCCTCGGGATCGATTCCCGAAGGCTGGACGACGGCCCCGCTCGTGTCCAGGGCCGCGACGATCTTCACCCGCAGGCCGTAGGTGTCGAGGAGCTCGGGCCCCTGTCGGATCAGGTGTCCCAGAAGACCCTGGCCCAAGGCCCCTAGGCCCACGAGGATGGCCCGCATCAGGGCTCCCCCTGCGCGGCCGCGACGATCGCTTCGACCGTCGGCTCGACGGGCGGGATGTCGGGGAACGACTCGAGGACCGCGTCCGGGTCCTTCAAGCCGTGGCCCGTGCAGACGCAGACGACCCGCTCCCCGGGCCGGAAGAGGCCCTCCTTCGCAAGCCGCAGGGCCCCCGCGATGCTCGCCGCGCTCGCGGGCTCGACGAACAGACCCTCCTCCCGCGCAAGGAGGGACTGGGCCCTCAGGATCTCCGCGTCGGGGACCTTGAGGGCCAATCCGTCCGACTCCCGGATCGCCCGCATCGTCTTCCGCCAGTTCGCGGGGTTCCCGATCCGGATCGCGCTCGCGACCGTCTTCGGGTCGTCGACGGGGACGATCTCGTCTTCCTCGCGGAGGATCGCGTCCGCGATCGGCGACGCGCCATCCGCCTGGACGCCGACGAGCCGCGGCAGCCGGCCGACGGCCCCGAGGCGGAACAGCTCCTCGAAGCCCTTCCAGTACGCGGCCATGTTCCCGCCGTTCCCGACGGGGCAGATGAGCCAGTCCGGGACGTCATGGCCGAGCTGCTCCCACACCTCGAAGGCGGCCGTCTTCTGGCCCTCGAGGCGGTAGGGATTGATTGAGTTCAGCACGTACGCGTCGAGGGCCTCCGCGACCTCGAGGATGTTCCCCATCGCGTCGTCGAACGTCCCGTCGAGGGCGATGACCCTCGCGCCGTTGAAGAGGGCCTGGGCGAGCTTCCCCTTCGCGATCCCGCCGGAGGGCACGAGGACGATGCACTCCATGCCCGCCCGGGACGCGTAGGCCGCGAGCGAGGCCGACGTGTTCCCCGTCGACGCGCAGATGACCCGCGTCCGCCCTAGGTTCTTCGCTCGAGTGACGCCCACCGTCATCCCGCGGTCCTTGAAGGATCCCGTCGGATTGAGGCCCTCGTTCTTGGCGAAAAACCGCACGTCTTCCGCGAAATCGCGGAGGAACCGGACCTGGACGAGGGGGGTCCCGCCCTCGTCGAGGCTGACCTCCTCCCCCGTCACGGGGAGAAGTTCGCGGTAGCGCCAGAGGCGAAAGGGCCTCTCGCGCCACCGCGGCCTAAGGTACTCATAGGAAAGTCCCTGCATGTCCACGATCACCCTAATGCCGTCGCCGCATTCCTCGCATTCGTACAGCTCCTCCTGGGCCGAGAACGACGCGCCACATTGCACGCACTCGAGACGGGCGGCTTGCATGGAGCCCCTCGGGATCACGTGAACATCTTGCGCACGTCGCGTCCGACCTTCTCGAGCAACGAGTTCGGCATCTCGCCCCGCGCCTTCACGAGGGTCGGCATCCCGCGCTTGTACTCGTCGACCCAGTCCTTCGCGAACGCACCCGTCCGGATGTCCGCGAGGAGCGACTCCATGTTCCGGCGGACGTGGTCGTCGATGACCCTCGGGCCGCGGGTGCGTCCCCCGTACTCCGCCGTGTTCGACACGTTCGCCCACATGGTCTCGATCCCGCCCGCCTGGATCAGGTCGACGATCATCTTGAGCTCGTGGAGGACCTCGAAGTACGCGAGCTCGGGCTGGTAGCCCGCCTTCACGAGGACGTCGAAGGACGTCCGGATGAGCTCGGAGACCCCGCCACACAGGTCGACCTGCTCCCCGAACAGGTCCGTCTCCGTCTCCTCGACGAACGTCGTCTCGATGACCCCGACCTTCGTGGAGCCGATTCCCTTCGCGATCCCCAGGGCAATCGACCGCGCCTTCCCCGTCGCGTCCTGATGGACCGCGAGGAGAGCCGGCACGCCGGAGCCGCGGAGGTAGTTCTCCCGGACCGCGGCCCCCGGGGCCTTCGGGGCGATCATGATCACGTCGACGCTCTTCGACGGGACGATCGTCCCGAAGCGGATGTTGAACCCGTGGGCGAAGTCGAGGGCTGCTCCCTTCTTCAGGTTCGGGGCCACGTCCTTCGCGTACACCTCGGGCTGGACCTCGTCGGGGATGAGCATCATCACGACGTCTGCGGAGGCGACCGCGTCGCCCACCGGGGCCGTCTCGAGCCCGTCCTTGGAGGCCGCGTTCCACGACTCCCCCTTCGGGCGGGCGCCGACCGTCACGTCGACGCCGCTGTCGTGCAGGTTGAGGGCCTGCGCCCTACCCTGGATCCCGTACCCGACGACGGCCACGGCCTTCCCCGTGAGGGCGCCGAGGTCCGTGTCCTTCTCGTAGTAGAGCTTCGCCATGCTACCTTCCTCACATCGCTCCGTAGACTTTCACGAAGGGGGCGCCGTCCGACTCGGCGACCTTCGCGTCGACGTCCTCCGCCTTGCCCGAGACCGGTCGGCGTCCTTCGGGCGTGCGGAAGAGCGCGAACCCCTCCGCGTTGTTCTCGATGTAGTCCGCCTCGATCACGTCGTGGACCCGGCGGACGTGCTCGAGCATCTTCGGGAACTGGGGGTGCTGGGAGGCCAGGATGACCCGCGCGCAACCCTCCCTCTCGCACGGCCCGGCGAGGATCGTGTCCACGCTGATCCGCTTCCGCGTGAATACGGCCATGATTCGTTGGGCCACGCCCCAGTCATCATGCACGAGCAACGACAGGACTTGCAACCGTCTCACCTCCCTTCCAGATGCACCGTGGGCCGAGGATGATCTCCTTCGCCGACTTCCCCGGGGGCATGATCGGGAGCATGTCCTCGTCCTGGTCGATCGTCACGTCGATCACGACGGGCGTGTCCGCCTTCGTCGCGCGCTCGATCGCCTCGGGGATCTCCCCCTCCCGCTCCACGCGGATCCCCTCGCACGAGTACGCGTCCGCGATCTTCGTGAAGTCGGGGATCCGGCCGAGGTGGACCGCGGAGTACCGCTGTCCGTAGAACATCCGCTGCCACTGGAGGACCATCCCGAGGGCGTTGTCGTTCAGGATTAGGACGGCCACGTTGAGCCCGTTCTCCCGGGCCGTGACGAGCTCCTTCATCGTCATCTGGAACGAGCCGTCCCCCGCGAGGTCCATGACGAACCGGTCCGGCGCCGCGACCTTCGCGCCGATCGCCGCCGGGAACCCGAAGCCCATCGTGCCGAGCCCGCCCGACGTGATGAACATCCGCTTCCCGCGGACTTCGAAGAAGTGCTCCGCCCACATCTGGTTCCGGCCGACCTCCGTCGTCAGGATCGCGTCGGACGGCAGGTTCCGGTTCAGCTCCCAGACGACCTTCTGGGGGAGGATCCGCTTCGCGGAGTAGTTGAAGTCGCACGCGCACTCCTTCTTGAGCCCTGCGACTCGCTCCATCCAGGCGGAGCGCTTCTTGATCGCGCGCTGCTCGAGCCCCGCGATGAGCGCGTGGACGACCGTGTAGACGTCCCCCACGAGGCCGACGACGTGCTTGACGTTCTTCCCGACCTCCGAGGAGTCGATGTCCACGTGGACGATCCGCTGCTGCTTCCCGAACTCGCTCATCTTCCCCGTGGACCGGTCCGAGAACCGAGTGCCGAGGGCGACGATCGTGTCGCAGTTGTTCAGGACGTACGTGGCCACGAGCTTCCCGTGCATCCCGACGGGGCCGAGGACGAGGGGGTGGTCATCCGGCACGGAGCCCTTCCCCATGAGGGTCGTCACGATGGGCGCGTGGATCATCTCCGCAAGGCGCAGGATGTCCGTCCCCGTCTCGGACCAGCGAGCCCCGCCCCCGACCATGATCACAGGAGCCTCCGCCTCCTCGATGAACTTGATCGCATCGAGGAGCCTCGACAGGTCGCGGGTCGGCTGCCTCCGGGGGACGAACTTCTGCTTGATCTTCCCCTCGTCGACCTCCTCCCGCTGCACGTCGAGGGGCAGGTCGATGTGGACGGGGGCCGTGCGGCCGTGGCTCGCGACGTGGAACGCCTCCCGGAAGACCCGCGGGATGTCGTCGCTGTGCTCGATCCTCCAGTTGTGCTTGACGACGGGCATCATGAGGCCGAACGCGTCGACCTCCTGGAACGCGTCGCTCCCCATGACGGACGTCGCGACTTGGCCCGTGATCGCGACGACGGGGGAGGAGTCCATGTAGGCGGTCGCGATCCCCGTGACGAGGTTCGTCGCCCCCGGGCCCGAGGTGGCGATGCAGACGGCGGGCTTGCGCGAGACGCGCGCCATCCCGTCGGCCATGTGGGCCGCGTTCTGCTCGTGGCGGGTGAGGATGTGCCGGATGCCGATGTCGTAGAGGTCGTCGTAGAGGGGGAGGACCGCGCCCCCGGGATGTCCGAAGACGGTCCTGATGCCCTGCTCCTTCAGCATCTCGAGCGCGACGCGCGATCCTCTCATGGTCGACCACCCACAAAGGGGGCCGCCGGGGGCCTCGTTGGGGACCCCGGCGACCGTTCGTCCGCGGCGGAAGGCATGTTCGCACCGGGGCACGGTGGGCCGCGGACGCCACGAACGCGCCTCCGGACGACGCGGATTCTATTTAACGCTTGCCGACATCGATACCGACGGATGTCGATAGACACCGTCACCCGCCGAAGGGGCCGGGCGTGCGCGACGGGACGGAGGCCGGGGGCCATGGTACCCGCTCAGGTGCCCGACTCTGCCAGGGAGGCCCAGTAGTCGAGGTACTCCCGGGAGAAAGGCGGCCGCTCGTTCCGCGGTCCCTCGTTCGCCGTCGCTCCGCTCACGGTGCCCGCGGACCCGCGGGCGGGGACCTCGTCGGGAGAGTCCACTCTGACCACCATCGATCTCAAAACCCATTCAGGATGAGTCGTGGCGGTCGTGCGTCTAGCACGGCCGCGTAATAAGCCCGATACCGAGTACGGTAAGGGTCGATCTCATCCTTGTACCCGGCTCGATGGGCGGCGTGGTATAATTATCTTTCGGGGACGCGGATTAATTTCGCGTCACGGCGTGACAAGGGAGAACCGCGGGCCCGCCTTCGGGAGGGCCGGCCGGAGGGGGACCGAGTTGTCAACGTGCGTCGTGAAGGCCTTGGCGATTGTCTCGTGGCGCCCGAAGGCATCCCGCATGGCCTTGGCGGACTGCTCAGCCAGGGCCCGGCGGGGGGCGATCGCGAAGACCGTGGACCCGGACCCCGCCATCGCGCATCCCGTGGCGCCGGCCTCCAGGGCGGCGGCCCGGACGTCCTCGAACCCGCGGAGGAACGGGGCCCTGCGGGGCTCCGCGATGCGGTCCTCGAGGCACCGCCCCGCGACGACGGCGTCCCCGCGGACGAGGGCGAGGGCGAGGGTGGCCGCCTTCCCGACGTTGGACACGGCGTCCTGAAGGCGCACCTGTCTCGGGAGGACCTTCCGCATCTCCGCCGTCCGCATCTCCGTGGCGGGGACCGCGACGGCGAGATGGATCCGCGGGCTCACGGGCTCCCGGACCAGGACGAGGGGCTGGGCGGACCCGATGGACACGAAGCCGCCGAGGAGGGCCGCGGCGACGTTGTCGTAATGGCGGCCCGCGACGGCGGCCTCCCCCTCCACGGCCGCGCGAAGGAAGACCGCGGCGCCAAGCCTCGCGGTCTCTGGGTACGCGCGGACGAACGCCACGGCCGCGGCGGCCCCCGAGGCGGCGGAACTCCCCAGGCCGCGGCCGGGCGGGACCCCCTTCCGCACGAGGACCTCGAGAGGGTCCCGGACACCGGATGCGCGGCGGAGGGCCTGGAGGACGATTCCCGCCGTGTTCCTTTCGAACGACGCTGGGAGACCCTGCCCCTCGGGGCCCTCGACCTCGAGGGAGTCGGAGCGCGCGGCACGCAGGAGGACCTCGTCCCCGAGCCCCCGGATCGCCATGCCGAAGACATCGAACCCGGGCCCGATGTTCGCGATCGTCGCGGGCGCCCGCCCACGGGACTCCCCGGAGCCCATGGGCCGCTCAGCCGCCTGCGATCGCGGGGAGGAGGTCCACGGTGGCGTCCCGGCCCACGGGCGTCTCGAGGCCGCGGAGGTACCGCGCGTCCTCGCCGTTGACGTAAACGTTCACGAAGCGCTTGAGCCCCCCGTCCCCGTCGAAGATGCGCTGCCGAAACTCCCGGCCGTACCGCTCCGCGACGGCGTCGAAGAGCCCGGCGAGGGTCCCTTCGTACTCGATGTCGATCTCCCGTTCCCCCCGGGTCGCGACCGCGATGGGGGAGGCCACGACGAGTCTAACCATGGGGGATGCCTCCGAGGAACGCGTCGACCGCCGCGGGGCTCGGGGCCACGGGCGGGATCTTCGGGAACTCGCTGTGCATGACGTGCATCGCCTTGAGTCCGTTCCCCGTCACGAGGAGCACGACCCGCTCCGAGGGGTCGATCCGCCCGTCCGCGAGGGCGCGGCGGAGGGCCGCGAGGGTCACCCCGCCCGCGGGCTCCGCGAAGACGCCTTCCGTCCGCGCGAGGAGCTTCTGGGCCTCCACGATCTCTGCGTCCGAGGGAGCGTCCGCGAACCCGCCCGTGCGGCGCATGATCTGGATCGCCTCGTGCCCCGAGGCGGGGTCGCCGATCGCGAGAGACTCCGCGATCGTGTCGGGCCGCTTCACGGGGACGGGACGGCCGTCCTTGGATTCAAAGCCTCGCACGATGGGCGCGCACCCTTCCGGCTGCGTGCCGACGATGCGCGTCGCCCGTCCGTCCACCTGGCCGATGTCCTTGAGCTCGCGGATCGCCTTGTCCACGGACGTGAGGAGGAGCCCCGAGCCGAGGGGCGTCACGAGGACGTCCGGGAGGTCGAACCCGAGCTGCTCCCACGTCTCGAACAGGAGGGTCTTCGAGCCCTCCGCGTAGTAGGGCCGGAGGTTGATGTTCACGAACCCCCATCCCCGGCGGTCCGCCGCGAGGAGGGCCACGCGGTTCGCGTCGTCGTAGGTCCCGTCGACGGGGACGACCGTGGCCCCGTACAGCCTCGGCAGGAGGAGCTTCGTCTCCTCGAGCGACGCGGGGACGAACACGTAGCAGGGGAGCTTCGCCTTCGCCGCGGCCGCGGCCGTCGCGCCGGCGAGGTTCCCCGTCGACGCGCAGCCGACGGCCTCGAGGTCCCACTCCCGGGCCTTCGCCACCGCGACCGCGACGGGCCGGTCCTTGAAGGAGTACGTCGGGTTGACCGTGTCGTCCTTGACCCAGACCTCGCGGAGGCCGAGGACCTCCTCGAGGTTCCCCGCTCGACGGAGGGGCGTGTATCCCGGCTGCATGTCCACCCGGGCCCCGTCCTCGACGACGGGCAGGAGCTCGCGGTACCGCCAGAGGGTCCTCGGGCGGTGGGCGAGCGCCTCGCGCGTGAAAGCCTCGCGGACGGCCTCGAGCTCGTACGCGACCTCGAGGGGGCCGAAGCACCGCTCGCAGACGGTGATCCGCAACGGGGCATACTCGGCCCCGCACTCGCGGCACCGGAGGCTGCGCACGTAGCCCATAGGAAGTCCTCTAGCGCGTCGCGGCCTCCGACACCTGGACGCTAGATAAGTCTTGCGACACGAATTAGTCCGACAGGAATCGGGCCATGCCGTAAGGAATGTTCGGGCCCCTACGCCTGGGACACGGTCTGCCACACGGCCTCGTAGACGGCGAGGGTCGCGGGATCCAGCTCCTGGAGCGGGCGGAGCTTCGCCATCGTCGTGGGGTCCGGGTAGATCGCAGGGTCCGTCCGGAAGGACTCCGGGAGCCAGTCGTACGAGAGGCGGTTCGCGTTCGGGTACCCGATGTACTCGCTGTTCAGGGTCTCGTTCGCGGGCTCGAGCATGAAGTTGATGAACGCCTCCGCGGCGGCCTTGTTCCTCGCCCCCGCCGGGACCACGAAGTTGTCCACCCAGAGGACCGCGCCCTCCGTCGGGACGACGTAGTGAACCTGGGGGGCGCCGAGCCGCATCTGGACGACGTCCCCGTTCCAGGCGTGGGACGCGGCCCAATCGCCCGCGGGGAGGGCGGCCATGTACTCGGCCGCGCTCGCGTACTTCGCGAGGTACGGTTTCTGCTCGATGAGCCGGTCGCGGGCCTCGTAGAGATCCGCGGCGACCGTCGTGTTCACGCCGTGGCCGAGGAGGAGGAGGGCCGCCGCAAGGGTCTCTCGCATGTCGTCGAGCATCGTGACCTTCTTGAAGTTCGCCTGGAGGAACGGAACGTCGAAGAGGTCCGCCCACGACGTCACGGCCCCGGCGACCGCGGCCGTGTTGACGCCGATCCCCGTCGTCCCCCACACGTACGGGACGCTGTGGCTGTGCTCCGGGTCGTACGCGAGGTCCTCGAACGTCGGCAGGACGAGGTCCAGGTTGGGGACGTTGCGGGCGTCGATCGGCAGGATGTAACCCTGGGCGACGGCCTCAGGCACGTACCGGTCGACGAGCAGCACGAGGTCGTAGCCGCTCGGGGCCCGCTGGAGCGCCTGCCACACCTGGTCCCCGGACTCGAACGTGTCGTACCGGATCGCGGACACCCCCGTCTGCCGGCGGAACTCGTCCAGGAGGGGCTCAAAGAGGTAGTAGGACCAGTTGTAGATCGCCAACTCGCCGCCGATGGCGGACCCCGGGAGTGGTCCCGACAGGGCTCGGAACGCGTAGCCTCCCGCCGCCCCCGCCGCCGCACCTGCGCCCGCAATGCCCGCAACCTTCAGGAACTCACGTCGTGTGACCATCGCGTCCACCTCTCATGGCCTCTCTTGATCCAGGATCGACAGGGATGATTCGGCCTCCACCGGCACGGGGTCGGTCGGGGCGTGGACGAGCCGCGAGACGCCCGCGCGGAGGACGGGCTCGAGGAGCGCCTCGATATGGCGCGTCATCGCACGGTCCCCGTCCCACGTCGCGAGGAACCTCCCGTGCTCGCGCTCGATCGTCCCGAGGGTCTTCTCCATGACGCGCGGGAACAGGACCCCCGCGCGGCCGCGGTAGATCGCGGCCAGGAAGAGGTTATCCCCGAACGCGAGGGAGCCCTCCAGGTCGCCGAAGCTCAGGGACTTGAGGCCCCGGTCCCCATGGTAGGCAAAGGAGTCCCGGACGAAGTCCTGGATCGCCGTGAACATCGCGGAGAAGGTGTCGGGGTCCCGCGAGACGAGGCTCGCCCGCGACCGGTGGGCGACCAGGGTCCCGTCCTTCCGGATGAGGAGGACGTCCTGGACCTCCTGCGCCCCGACGAGGCGGCGGAGCCCGAGCACGACCCCCGCGATCACAGGCATCAGGATCGCCGCGGCGACGAGGGGGTTTGCGAGGGTGAAGAACCCCTCCTTGGGGGTGACCCGGACGAGGACGGACGAGGAGACGATCTCGGCGGATCCATCCCCGTAGGCATCGGAGTACGTCGCGGTCAGGGACAGGCCGAGGACGGCCTCGAACGACTCCTCGTTGTCGACCTGGAAGGTGACCTCGAACTCGATCGCCTCCCCGGGGGACAGGTCCGTGAAGGCCCAGGCGATGAGGCCGCCGGCGAAGGTGGGCGAGGCCGTGCTGTCCGTATGCACGAACCGGAGGCCGCCGCCGAGGGACTGGGTCAGGCTCAGGGACCGCGCGCCGTCCCGTCCCTGGTTCTGGACGAGGACCGTCTCCTCGATCAGGTCGCCCGGACGGAGGCGGGCCGAGGGCGCCGTGAGCCGCACGGAGATTCTCGGGCCCGCGAGCTCGAGGGTGACGAGGGACGAATATGCCCGGGGCAGCTTGTGGCCGAGGCCGTCCGTCGCGTCCACCGTCGCGAGGTTCCCGATGCGGGATCCGTCCTGGAGGACCGCGAGGGCCGCCATGAAGGCGTGGTACGTGAAGCCGCCGACGGAGACGTTCCGGAAGCGCCAGGAGATCCCCGCGCCCGTGAGGACGAGGTCCCCGCCGACCCGGTCGTCCCCGCGGAACTCGAGGCGAGGGTCGAGGGTGAAGTTGACCCAGACGTCCGTCGCGGTGCCCGTGCCGTTGTTGTCCACGCGGAAGGTCAGGCTGAACGCGTCCCGCGACCTCAGCAGGCCGACGGACGACGCGAGGGCGACGTCCACGTCGGGGACGTCCGCGCGGGTCTCGAGGAGCGTGTCGAGGAGCCGCCACGTCGTCCCGTTCTCCACGAACGTCACGAGAGCGCGGACCGCGGACATGGCCGAGGGGACTGCGACGACGGCCGTCGCGCCGTCGGCCCGATGTGCCGCGGAGGACCCGCCGACGAGGTCCGTGGCGGGCCACGTGACGTTCACGGTCGTCACCGTGGCCCCCGGGGACGCGTCCGTGAACACCCCGTTTTCGAGGAACTCGAACCGCGCGCGGACGGACGTCACGGTGGCCCCCGTCGGATCGTTCGTGATGTTGATCCAATACGCCACGTCGGAGCCCGGCACGGCCCGCGACGCCGAGGCGTTCGAGGAGAGGGTGACCTGGTAGCCCCGCACGAGAACGACCCCGAGGCCGTCCGGGGCCTGGCCGACCGTACCGTTCGCAGCCAGGTACTCGAGCCGGGCCGAGACGTTCCGCGTGGACCCCGGGACCGCGGCCGCGTCGACGTCGATGCGGAGGCGGAACGCGTGGCGCCCGGGGGCGACCTCGCGCAGCGTGTACCGGACGGACGAGGCGTCCGTCGTCCTTGAGACGTTCACCGAGCCCGCGTCCGCGTCGTCGCCCGCATAGGAGAGGTTCTGGTCCAGGGTCACGTTGAGCCAGGCGACGGCGAGGGTGTGGCGCCCGGAGAGGGAGACCTCGAAGCGGACCTCGAACGCGCACGATGGCGTGACGATGTCCGCGGACGTCGTGAGGACGAGGTCCACCGCATAGTCGTCGTGTCCGTAGAGGAGGAAGGCGAAGTCGTCGGACCGTCCCGACCACGACCCCGCGAACTCGGCGGCGGCCCCCGTCGTGTTCGCGTCGTACCCGGAGTTCCACCAGAGGTGGCCGTCGCCGGGCACGCGGCCGTCCGTCAGGACGATCCAGTAGGGGACGCCGGCGACGAGGGAGACCGGGGACGGCAGGGCGGCGGAGACCCAGGCGAAGGCGCTCCCGGCGTCCAGGGCGGTCCCGGCGAGCCCGGGGGACCCCGGGCGGCCTCCCGCGTCGGGTGCGATGGAAAGGCTCGCGGGACCCGACGTGCCCGCGTCGCTCAGGTTGAGCTCGACCCGGAACAGGACGAGGTCCGTGGAGGGGCGGAAGGACTGGGCGAGGAGGCGGCCCGCGTTCGTCTCCACGCCGCCGCCGAGGGACGTCACGGGATTCCCCCCGAACGGCTCCTCGGGATGCGCGGCCGCGGGGGGCGCGAGGGGGAGGAGGAGCGCGAAGGCGATGCCTGCGCACCAGGACACATGCCGAAGGGTCACGCCGGAGTACCTGGCCCACGACGAGCCCGGAGGCACATCAGCCTGCTGTCAACCGTATCCGACCAGATAATCAGGACGAGGGGCTCCCGAGCTGGTTCCGCCGGCACAGGACGGCGAGCTCCCGGAACGCGGCCTCCACGTTCTCCCCCGTCAGCGCGCTCGCGGGGTACCAGGCCATCCCGAACTCCTTCGCGACCGGATCGATCTCGTCTGCGCTCACGCGGCGCTCCTGGACGAGGTCGACCTTGTTCGCGAGGAGGATCGCGGGGACAGGACCCACGATGTCCCGCACGCCGGCGACCCAGGGCCGGAGGTTCGCGAGGGTCTCCGGCCGCGTCACGTCGAACACGGCGAGGACGGCCTGTGCGCCCGCGAAGTAGGCCTCCCCGAGGAGGTCCATGAAGACCTTCTTGCCCATGACGTCCCACACCATGAGGTTCATCGTGACGGGGAGGTCCCCCTCCTTGGGGAGCGGGATGCTGCGCTTCGAAACGACCGCGCCGATGGTCCGGAGGTACGCGGGGCTGTAGACGCCGTGGACGAAGCGCTGGATCAGGCTCGTCTTCCCGACCCGCTCGTCCCCGATGAGGCAGATCTTGGCCGTCGGCTGGCGACCGGCTGGAGGGGCCATCGGGAGGGACGGTAAATCCTTACGCCTTAAACCCGTTGTCATTGAAATCCGTCCTGATTGCGCGGGCGGAGACGAGTGGGCCCGGCCAGATTTGGACTGGCGACCTCCCGGTTATCAGCCGGGCGCTCCAACCAGGCTAAGCTACGGGCCCGCGGGGCGGCGGTACTCTCCGGGTCGATTTAAACGTTCCCTCCTCCCTTCATCTCCTGTGCGGTCCGCCCCGATGGGAGGAGGCGGGAATGGGTCCGACGGGGCACGCGCACCGCGCACGGCATCCCCGGGCGGGTGCGACCGATTCGAGGGATGCGGGCCGACGCGGCGCGTCCGTTCCTCGCGCCCGTCCGTCGAGACCGTGCGATACGGCTCTCTCTGTATCCCAATAACGGCATGGAAACCCTTATTATCACCACGCCAAATGCGAACGCCCGGGACCTTATGGAAGTCCTCGAGGCCATCAAGTCGGGGAAGAGCGTGAGCAGGTTCAAGCCCGACCCGATCCCCGAGCAAAAGGTCCATGCCGTCGTGAACGCGGCCCGCCTCGCGCCGTCCGTCGACAACCTCCAGCCGTGGAGGTTCATCGCCGTGTCGGACGAGGACACGAAGCGGAAGCTGATGGGGATAACGACGAACGGGAGGCGCCTCCCCGAGGCGCCCGTCGTGGTCGTCGCGTGCGCGCGGATGGACGAGGCGGTCGGCATGATCGGCGGGTACATGAACTCGTACCCCGTCGACGTCGGGATCGCGCTCGCGCACCTGACCCTGGCGGCCACGAGTGAGGGGTTGGGGACTTCCTGGGTTTTCGCCTTCAACGAGGAGAAGGTGAAGGCCCTCTTGCGCATTCCGGAGGACGCCCGGGTGGTTGGGTTGACACCCTTGGGCATCCCCGAGGCCCACGAGCCTCCGTCCGGCCGGAAGCACCTCTCGGAGATCCTCTCGTACAACGCATACGACTGAGATCCGAGGGAAACGATCCTCGGGCAGGCAACCCATGGCCCTCCGCGCCCTCACTCCAGGCAAGGCCGCCTACTGCAGCGAATGCGGGGCGGAGACCCTCCCGGAGGCGGACGCGTGCTCCGAATGCGGGAAGGCGTTCGAGGGGTTCATGGACGCCCTCCTCTGCCCGATCTGCAACGCGGTGAACCCGATCGAGTCGACGGAGTGCGCCCGGTGCGCGGCGCGCTTCCCCGAGCCGACCGTCGCGGAGCCCCTGCCCCCCAGGGCCGCGGGCTCCGCGGAGGAAGAGTACCTCCGCAAGATCCTCCAGCTCAGCCGCCAGAAGGCGAAGGCCCGGGGCGCGCCGACGGAGCCCCCAGCGGGCGTGGAGCCGGAACCGGAGCCGCGGTCCCTTACGGAGGACGCGGAGTCCGACGACCTCGAGCGGGCCCTCTGGAGGCTCGCAGAGCCCTTCGACAAGATGCTCCAGACCCGCCGGCGGAGGCTCGAGCAGATGGAGAGCCTCATCGACCGCGCGCGGAAGCGGATCAAGGGCCTCGAGGGCTCCTCGAACCCCCTCGAGATCCGCGAGCGGGAGGAGCTGAAGAAGCAGATCGAGGACCTCCTCCTCGAGAAGGAGGACATCCTGCGCCTCCAGGAGGGGCTCGTCGAGATGGAGAACACGTACCGGTCCATCCTCCGGATGCAGCAGGAGGAGCTTCGGGCCCGGGAGACGTCCCTCCGCGGCCGCCTCGACGCGTTCCGGAAGGAACTCGAGTCGCGGGAGCGGGTGTTCGGGCAGCTCAAGGAGCGGGAGTCGGACATGGTCCGACGGGAGGACGAGTTCCGGCGCCTCGTGAACCGCCTCCACGAGCGGGAGAAGGAGCTCGGCCAGCGGGAGGAGCTCCTCCGCGAGAAGGCCCGGCTCCTCGACGAGAGGCACCACGCCCTGAGCGAGGCGGAGGTGGACCTCGAGCGGAGGCGGTGGGACCTCCAACAGAAGGCCTCGGCCCTCGCCGCGGGGAAGGGGCTCGAAAGCACGATCATGGTCCGCGCGCCGGACGAGGAGATGCATGAGCTCCGGAGCCGGCTCACGGAGCTCGAGGAGCAGATGGAACAGGCGACGGAGGAGAGGAACCGGCTGAACGAGGAGCGGGCCCACCTCGCGACCCTCCAGGCGGACGTGAAGGACGTGATGAAGATCCTCGACGACCTCCTCGGGGAACTCTCGGAGGAGAAGATCCGGACCTTCGCGAAGTCGGACAAGTTCGCGCTCTACGAGAAGGTCCTCGACCGACTCGAGCTGTGATCCCATGGGACTCCGAGAGAAGGCGCGGAAAAGCCTCGAGGAAACCGAGCCGGAGGCGGCGAAGCCCTCCGACGTCGAGGTCCTCGTGGACTTCGACGCCCGCCTCGCGGAGATGGAGGATCGCCTCAAGGAGCGCGAGGAGCTCCTCGCGCGGGAGCTCGACGAGGCCCGACGCCTCTCCGAGGCGAAGACGGCCCAGATCGCGAAGCAGGAGCGGGAGATCGCCGCGCTCCAGGAGCGGGTCCGGGATCTCGATGGGAAGGCCGAGGCCGCGGAGCGCGAGGGCGCCCGCGCCGTGAAGGACCTCGAGGCCCGGCTGAAGGAGGCCCGGTCGGAGGTCACCTCCCTCCGGAAGGCGGGGGCCACGACGGCGGACGCGGAGGCCCGGCTCGAGGAGCTCGAGGCCCGGCGCAAGGCCCTGGGGAGCCGCGAGGGCTCCGTTGCCGAGCACGAGGCGGAGCTCGCGAAGCTCGTCGCGTCCCTCGATGCCCGGACGAAGGACCTCGCCGTGAAGGACAAGGTCCTCGCGGGGAAGGCCGAGGAGCTCGAGGCGTCCCTCAAGAAGCTGCGGGACGCGGAGAAGTCCCACGAGAAGACCCGGGCGGAGATCAAGGAGCGGGAAGCGGAACTCGAGCGGTCCGCGAAGGAGAGCCGCGCGCGGACCCAGAAGGCCACCGAGGAGCTCGAGCGCCAGGTCCAGGACGGCCAGAAGGACTACGGGAAGGCCCTCAAACAGCTCGAGGCGACGAGGGTGGAGCTTGACGGGCTCCGGAGGGAGGCCCAGGGGAAAGAGATCGCGCTCACCGCGGAGATCACGAAGGCGCGGGACGCCGTGGACCGGGAGAAGGACCGGGTCGCCCGCCTCGAGGAGGAGCTCGACGCGCTGCGGAAGCGCGCGGGCCGCGCGGGCGAGCTGACCGCGAAGGAGACGGAGATCAAGGCGCAGTGGGACAAGCTCGAGGCGCGCCTCAAAGACCTGTCCGACCGGGAGGCAGAGTCCGCGGCAAAGGAGAAGGCGGTCCAGGCCCGCGAGGCGGACCTCCAGAAGGCCGCGCGGGCGGCTGCGGAGCGCGCCCTCGAGGCGGAGACGGCCCTCAAGGCGGTCCGGGAACGGGAGCGGGCGGTCGAGAAGGCGGGGAAGAAGCTTCGGGACGCGCAGGAGAAGGCGGCCGAGGAGGCGAGGGTCCAGGATGCGGCCCGGGCCCGTGAGCTCGACGAGGCGAGGAAGCTCGTCGTGGTCCGCGATCGCGAGATCGCGAAACGGGAGCGGGACCTCGAGGCGCTCAAGGAGTCCGTCAAGGCCGCGAACGGCCGCCTCCAGGAAGTCGAATTCCAACTCACCGCGGAACTCACGAAGGTCCGGACGGCCCTGGAGACGGAGCGCCACCGGGCCGAGGGCCTCAAGGCGGACCTCGAGGCCGCGAGATCCAGCGCCGCGAAGGCGGGGAACCTCAACGCGAGGGAGATGGAGCTCCAGCGGGCCCTCGAGGACCTCGAGGAGCGCGAGGGGTCCCTGAAGGTCGCCCAGGCGGACCTCGACTCGCGGATCAAGATCGTCCAGAAACGGGAGGAGGACCTCGGGAGGCGGGAGACGGCCGTCGGCCGGTCCGAGGCCGAGCTCCAGGGGACGTCGAAGTCCGTCCGGGACAGGGAACGGGAGGCCGAGCGGGCGGAGAAGCGCCTCGAGGAGAAGGCGAAAGCCTTTGACGCCCGCGTCGCCCGGCGGGACCAGGAGCTCCAGGCGCGCCAGGACGGCCTCGCCCAGGCGAAACGGGAGATCGAGGCCCGCGGGAAGTCCCTGCAGGACGAGGCGCGGGGTCTCACGGAGACGCGCGACGACCTCGCCCGGATGCAGGACGAGCACGATCGACGGGAGGCCCAGCTCCGCCGCGCTTCGGACGAGGCGGCCGCGGGCGCGAGCGCGCTGAGGGCCCGCGAGGACACCGTGGCCCAGCGAGAGGCGAAGGCGACGGCCCTCGCCGCGGACCTCCAGGCTCGCGAGGCGGAGGTCGAGAAAGCCCGCGCGAGGATCTCGGAGGAGAAGGCGGTCCTCACGAAGGCGCGGGAGGAGATCGCGTCGCGCCAGACGGAGCTCGACCGGCTCCAGAAAGGGATCAAGCTCACGGCGGCGGAGATCGGGGAGCGGGAGGCGACCCTCCTCGCCCGACAGGACACTGTCACGCGGTCCGAGAAGGACCTCGAAGGCCTCCGGGCCCAGGCGGCGGCCCAGGTCGACGTGGTCCGGAAGGCGGAGCGCGCCGTCAAGCAGAAGGAGGCGGCCCTCGCCCGACGCGAGGAGGACTTCCATGAGAGGGCGGAGGCGCTCGAGGACAGCCGCCGGGCCCTCCAGGCGGAGAAGGTCGAGGTCCAGCGGGAACGGGAGGACCTCGCGAAGCGTCACGATCAACTCGCGTCCCGTGGGAAGGACCTGGACCAGAAGGACAAGGAGCTCCGCGGCGCCGCGGATGCCCACAGGGCGACCCTCGCCCAGCACGCGAGCCGGGCCTCGGCCCTCGAGAGGCGGGAGGACGAGGTCGCCGCCGCGGAAGCGGACCTCGCCCGCCGGGAGGGCGTCCTCGCGAAAGGGCGGGCGGAGCTGAAGGAGAGATTCGCGGACCTCGGGCGCTCAGGCAAGGCCCTCGAGGCGGACCGGAGGTCCGTCGACGCCTTGCGCGTGGAGCTCGCGGCCAAGATGGAATCCGCGGAGGCGCGGCTGAAGGACGCCGCGTCGAAGGAGTCGGCCCTCGCGGAGCGGGACCGCTCCCTGACCCTCGCCCAGGCGGATCTCGAGAGACGGGAGAAGGCGCTGGCCGCCGCGGCCCGCGACCTCGACGTCCGCAGGACGGCGATGGACGCCGACCTCCGGCGCCGGGAGAAGGAGGCCCGCACGGAGCTCGAGCAGGCCCGCCGCCTCGTCGCGCTCACGGAACGGAAAGAAAAGCAGATCGCCCTCCAGGAGACGTCCCTCAGGGCGAAGGAGGACGGCCTGAGAACCCTCGAGTCCGACCTCGAGAAGCGGGAGACCGGCGTCAATGCGGCCCTCAAGGCGTCCGCCGGGCGAGAGACGGCTCTGGGGGAGCTCGAGTCGCGGCTCGCCCAGCGGACCCGCGAGGTCGGCGAGCGGGAGGCCGCGCTGAAGGAGTCCCTCGCGGAGTCCGCCGCGGAGAGCAAGGAGATCGAGGCCGCCCGGACGGCCCTCCGGCGGGAGGCGAAGGAGGTCTCCGCGGCCCAGCACGAACTCACCCGCACCCGGGCGTCCCTCTCCACGGCGGAGCGGCGGATCAGGTCCGATTCCAAGCGGCTCGAGGAGCGCCAGGTCGCTCTCCGCGATCAGGAGGCCCGCGCGTCCCAGGCCGACGAGAGCCTCCGGTCCGGGACGGCCGACCTCACACGACGGGAGGCCGACCTCAAGGAGAAACTCGCGGACCTGGCGAAGGCGTCCGCAGGCGTCGTGGAGCAACGCCGGGAACTCGCGGAGCGCGAAGACGGCCTCAAGGTGCTCACGTCGACGATCGAGAAGAGAGCGACGGCCGTGGACCAGCAGGCCCGGGCAGTCGACCAGCGGACCGCGGAGCTCGCCGCCCTCGACCGGTACCTGAAAGAGGAGAAGGCACGCCAGGCCACGGAGGCGCGGCGGCAGGCCGAGGAGCGGAAGGCGCTCGAGCGCGCGCGGTCGGACCACGCGAAGAAGGGGAAGGCCCTCGAGGCGGAGGCCCTCGCCCTCGATGGTAGGGCGAAAGAGGCCGCCGACCTCAAGGCGAAGGCGATGAGCCTCCTCCGCTACGCGGAGAAGGTCTCCGAGTCGAAGCAGCGGGAGGTCGCGGAGCGGATGGCTGAGGAGAAAGCCCTCCTCGAGGAGCAGCGGGCCGAGCTCGAGGCCCTCGCGCGGGCCCGCGACGAGGTCGAACGGCGGGAGGCTCGCCTCGAGTCCGCGACCGCGGAGCACGGGGCTCGCATGAAGGCGTTCGAGCGTCGCGAGGCGCGGCTCAAGGAAGAGACGGAGGTCCTCGGGCAGGAGCGCGCGGAGCTCAAGGCCCTCTGGAAGAACCTCGAGACGGAGGGGCAGCGGGTCACGAGGAAGGAACAGGCGATCGAGACCCTCGTCGCCCGGATGCTCGACAAGGAACGCGCATCCCTGGAGGAAGAATCGCGGAAGGTGCGGGACGTGTCGTTGGCCCTAGGCCGGAAGGACAAGGCGATGGCGAAGGAGGCCCGGAAGCTCGAGGCGCTGGAGTCCGACCTCCGGGCCCTTCAGTCGAAGCTCGACGCGCGGGAGCGGGCCCTCGAGACGAGGGAGCAGGACCTCGACCGGCAGAAGGACGAGATCCGGCGGATGCGGGAGCAGCTCGAGGCCCTCCTCTGACGGCCCTCCCTCGAGGCGCTCGAGGGGCTCCGGAACCGGCCGCGACGACGGCCAGCCGTTCACGTGGAGGTACGTGAACATCGATCCGAAGAGGGGGACGAAAAGGAGGCTGCTCGCGATGTGGACGAGGGTGAAGGGGACCTGGAGCTCGAGGACGTGGAGGAAGGACCATCCGAACGGAGGATGGCGGCTGATGAGGAACCAGTCCCCGAACGCGGTCCAGAGGTCGAACAGGAGGGTCGCGGGGATCGAGAGGGACGTCATCACGGCGATCGCCCGCGTCCGGAAAAGGACCTTGGGCCGGAACCCGGCGCCCATCGCGGCCGCCGCGACGAAGCCCGAGTAGACGAAGAGCCCCAGGCCGAAGACCTGGATCGGCGAGTAGGCGCCGGACCAGCCGAGGAGGTACGTGAGGACGTCCGTGAGGACCATCGCGGCCACGGGGACGATCACGACGTAGATCCCGCCGAGGAGCATCCCCGCGAGGAGGGCCACGACGAGGATCGTCTCCACGTTCGGGAGGTCCCACAGAAGGAGCCGCCCGAGGGCGCCGAAGGCGATGAGGAGCAGGGCCATCTGCCAGTCCGGGATCCTCCCTTTCCGGCGCGGCCGGAAGCTGAAGGGGGACAGGACCATGCTCACGCCTCCGTCGGCGGGTAGGACCGGAAGGCCCAGAGCACATCGCTCCCGTCCGCGAGGGCCGCCCGATCCGCGCCGCTCTCCCCGTACCGGCCGTCGACCCAGTACAGCCACCAAAGGTCCTCCTCCCCGTTCTCGGTCCCGTTGATCGACGTCACGAGGACGGAGTCGAGGGGCGGGGCGAACCGGCGATACCCGACGTCGAACCCGAGCCGGTCCGCGGCTTCGAGGAGCAGGGAGAACGCGGTCCCGTTCGGCGTGGCCTGCGTCGCGTACGTGATCGTCCAACCGGGCCCCTCGATCCGCACGCCGACGTCCCGGACGACGCCCGGCTCGGGGGGACGGGTCATCGCGGCAGCCGCGGCGAAGAGGCCCGCGGACGCGACGAGGACGACGGCCGCGAGGACGGCCGCCTTCCGGGGCTCCGGTAGGTCACGGAGCGTGGTTCCGCCTCCTGGGGATCCGCCAGAGGACGAGCGCGACGAGCCCCGCGGCGACCCCTACGGTCAGCGCACTGACGACCCGCAGATCCCCCAGGGCGACCGGGCCGCCGCCGGGAGAGGCGTCGTCGATGCGGTAAAGCCGTCCGTTGTCCGAGGCGATGTACAGGGAGCCCTCGTAGACGACGGGGGAGGACAGGATGAACTCCGAGGGCTCCGGGACGAGGGACCACCGCACGGCTCCCGTCGCGAGGTCGACGGCCACGACGGTCCCCTCCGCCTCGTTCGTCGCGGCGTAGACGAGGGGGCCTGCAATCGTCGGAGACGCGGAGACGGGGCCCGACAGGGCGACCTGCCACGCCGCCTCCCCGGAAGGCCGGAAGGCGCGCAGGCTGCCGCCCGAAGGGAGGAGCCCGTCCCCGACGACGACGAGGCCCGCCGAGACCGCGGGAGAGGCGATGGACGGCCCGATCGTCCGGTTCCAGAGGAGGACGCCGTCGAGGCCGATCGCGAGGAGCTCCCCCGCCTTCGTCGTCGCGTACGCGACGCCGTCCCGGATCGCGGGGGACGACGCGACGGGCCCGAGCGTCGGATGGAACCACGCGTCCTCACCGGTGTCCGCGTCCAGGGCGAGGATCCCGAAGGGCGGCCCGGACGTCAGGTCCCCGGACTGGAACCGGCCCATGAGGCCGACGACGAGGGTCCGTCCCGAGATCGCGGCGCTCGACAGATGGACGGACGAGGTCTCCCGCGACCAGACGACCTCGCGCGTGTGGAGGTCGATCGCGTAGAGGGTCCCGTTCCCGCCCGTTTCGTTGAACGTCCCGAGGAAGGCCTTCCCGCGGGCGATCCGGGGCGAGGCCGTGACCCCGGAGAAGACGGGGTCCTCCTGCAGGCTGACGTTCCACGCCTCCCGGCCATCGTCCCGATCCAGGGCGTGAAGCCGACCGTCCCGACCGCCCGCGTACAGGAGGCCGCCGTGCAGGGCGGGGGAGGACGCGCCCGCGACGTCGGGGTTCTCCCAGAGGAGGGATCCGTCCTCGGCCACGGCGACGACGCCCGTCCACGTCTCGAGGAAGGCCACGCCGTCGGCGAACGCAGGCGTCCCCGTGATCTCGAAGGATCCCGTGTCAAAGGCCCACGCGACGGCCGCGCGGTCGGGTCCTGCGGAGCCGGCGACCCCTTGGCCCAGGAGGTCGTATCGGAACATCGCCACGGGGTAGGGATGGTCGGGCGTCGCCTCGGGCTTCGGGCCCGGCCACGGCGACTCGTAGTCCCAGGTGGGATCGTCCCGGGACAGGGACCAGCCCAGGATGAGCGCGTCCGCGACGGGGAGGGACGCCGCGCCGAGGTCCGCGACGTCCCATCCCTCCGCCCCCCAGACGAGGAAGTGCCAGTAGTCCGGCCAGACGGGGTCCGCGTCCCCGATGTCCGTCACGAACACGCCGTACTCCGACCACGAGGCCTCCAAGTTCAAGCCGAGGCCGTCCGCGGCGAGGACCGTCGCGTTCCATGCCTTCCCGCCCGCGGGCACGGGGACGTCCGCCCACAGGACGCGCCCCGTCCCGAAGTCGACCATCACCCGCACCCGGACGTCGGGCGACGCCTCGACGGGCGGGACGGAGACGGCCAGGAGGGCCGCCGCGACGAGACCGATGAGGACCTTCCAGCGCACTTGGGCCTCCTCCTAAAGCAAACTTTAATGTGTTTCAATACGCTTGAGGATATAAAGACCTTCTTCCGAGGCGAGACCATGCGACTCCTCCGCGATCTGCGCGAGAGCACGACCCTCCTGATCCTCCTCGCCGTGACGTCGGAACGGCACACGAAGCTCCAGACCCTCGCGGACGGGCTCGGGATGACCGTGCAGGGCGCGTCCGACTACGTGCGCCGGATGACCGCGGACGGCCTCCTCCAGGTCGTGGACGGCGAGTACCGCGCGACCCGGAGGGGCGTGGAGTTCCTCCAGGGGCGCTTCCTCGAGCTCCGCGCCTTCGTGGACCGGGCGGGCCAGGCGATCGCCTTCATCGAGACAACGGCCGCGATCGCGGGCGGGCCCCTGCGGCGCGGGGAGCGGGTCGGGCTTTTCATGGAGGGCGGCGTGCTCGTCGCCCACGCGGGGCGGGAGTCGCCCTCCACGGGGATCCCACTCCAGGTAGCGGCGCGGGGGGACGACGTCGCGATCCGGAACCTCGAGGGGATCGTCGCCCTCGAGCCCGGACGGGTGACCGTCGCGCGCCTCCCGTCCACGCGGGACGGAGGCACCCGGGCCCTCCCGCCGACCGCATCCCGGCGGATCGCCTCCCGGGCCCGCGACGCCGTCGTCGCGGCGATGGACCCCACGGGGATCGTCGCGGCGCGGAAGCTCGGGCTCCGCCCTCGGATCGAGTTCGCCGTCCTCCCGGGGGTCATCGAGGCCGCGGAACGCGGGGTCGACGTCCTCCTCCTCGTCCCCGAGGACCGCGCGGCGGAGGCCGTCCAGGCGATCGAGGCGGCGAACGCGCGGCTCGAGGACAAGATTCCCTACGAGAGCGTCGCCCTCCGCTGAAGGACGTCATTCGAGGACGGAGACCCCGTCGGGCCGGCCGTCCCCGTCGCGGTCCTCCCCCGCGACGACGCGGTAGAAGTCCCGACCCGGCTCGTACCCCTCGAGGACGTCCCCCGTGAACTGGGTCAGCCCGAGGATCGACGCGCTCGTCCCCGCGTAGTGGGATCCGCTCAGCACGACGACGACCTTCTCGGGGTTCCACGGGTTCCGGACCTTCGCGACGAGCCCGACGTTCTCGTCCCCGTACGTCCTGCGCGTCCGGGAGGACTCGATCCGCCACACCTGCTTCCAGTCAAAGTTCACCGCGAGGTGCGGGTTGAGGTCGAGGGTCACGATGTTCACGACGGGACCTCCGACGAGGATCATGTTCTCCCGGTCCATCCCCGCGGCCTTCACCTCCGTGTCGAGCTTCACGACGAAGCCGCGGGGCGGCGCGAACATACGGCCGAGGAAGAAGCCGAGCTGGACCGCGTACGGGGAGTCGCGGGCCATCGTGAGGAAGGGGCCGTGCGGGTAGGGGGAGCCGACGACGATCGACCCCTGGAAGACCCCTCCGCGGGAGAACTCCTCGAGGAACGGTCTCAACGACCCCGCGACGGGGAGGGCGGGGGCGGGGAGGGGCGTGCCGCGGCCCTTGAGCAGGATCGCGAACGCGTCCGCGGTCGGGGCGAGGATCCGCGCGGCCGCGCCCTTGCGGGCCTCCGAGCGGACGACCCGGAGGAGCCCTGCGGACTCGAGCTGCCGGACGTGGTAGTAGACCTTTTGCTCGTGGAGGTGCAGGCGGGCCGCGAGGTTGCTCGGATAGTCGGGGGACCGGGCGAGCTCCTGAAGGATCCGCCATCCCACGGGGGAGCCCAGGGCGGCCACGCGGCCGGGCCGGTCGAGGACCTCGGCCTCCCGGGCCTGGAGGCCTTCCGGGGTCTCCTCGACGAGGTAGCGCCGGGCCATGCCGAGGGGAAGGTGAGACGAGTTATGAATCTTTTCATAGCGGTATCGGGAATGTTATAGAAGTCCTTTTAATGGTCCTACGACGTATCCGCAGGGCATGTCCGCCGTCGATCGCGGCCGGGGACCCGGTCCCCCGCCCGCATTCCCGCCCATGATAACCGTCCCGGAACGGATATACCCGGGAGGCTCCGGATGGGGCCGCGGGACGTTCTCGAAGGAGCGGTGAGCATGAAGGCAGTCATCCTGGCCGCGGGGGAGGGCGCCCGGATGGGCCCCTTCACGGCGTCGGAGCCGAAGGTCATGATCCCCGTCGGGAACCGGCCCATCCTCGAGTACGTCGTGCAGGCGCTCGTGGACAACGGGGTCCACGACATCCTCGTCGTCGTGGGGTACCGCCGGGAGCGGATCCTGTCGTACTTCCAGGACGGGAAGGCGTTCGGGGCGCGGATGAAGTACGTCGTCCAGGGGAAGCAACTCGGGACGGCCCACGCCGTCGCGGAGTGCCGGCCCCAGCTCGACGGAACCTTCGTCGTCCTGAACGGGAGCAACATGGTCGACGCGAAGTTCCTCGCCGACCTCCTTGGGCACGACGGCCCCGGGGTCATGATCACCCAGAGCGACCGCCCGCGCAGCTACGGCGTCGTGACCGTGAAGGGCACGAAGCTCGTGTCGATCACGGAGAAGCCCGCGGAGGTCATCTCGAACCTGATCAACACGGGGGCCTACGCCCTGGACCCGTCCGTCTTCCCCGTCATCGAGGGTCTCGCGGGGGAGGGCAACCACGACCTCCCCGCGGTCCTCACGGCCCTCGCGGCCTCCGTCGGCGTCGACGCGGTTCGCACGGATGGGATGTGGGTCGACGCCCTCTACCCGTGGGACCTTCTCCGGCTCAACCAGGCCGCCCTCAAAGGGGTCCACGACGTCCGCGCGGGGACGATCGAGCCCAACGTGACGATCCGCGGGCGGGTGTCGATCGGGGACGGTTGCACGATCCGCTCGGGCGCGTACCTCCAGGGCCCCCTGTCCCTCGGCGCGGGATGCGAGATCGGCCCGAACGCGGTCCTCCTGCCCTCCTCGAGCCTCGGGAGGAACGTGCGGATCGGCGCCCTCACGACGGTCGCGAACTCGATCCTCATGGATGACGTCAGCCTGGGTCCATCGTCCGTCGTCCAGGACTCCGTCATCGGGTCCGGCGTCACGGCGAGGGCGGGCCTCCTCGCCGCATCGGGGCCCGGGGATGTCCAGATCGAGGGCGAGTGGCACCCGGTCCCCCAGATCGGCGCCCTCCTCGGGGAGGATTCCGAGCTCGGGAACGGGGTCACCGTGGATCCGGGGACCGTCGTCAACGAGCGCGCGCGCGTGTCGGGCGGGGCGCGGCTCCGCGGGACGATCCCGTCGGGCGGCGTGGTGCTCTGAGATGTGCGGGATCGTCGGGTACGCGGGGCGTCGTCGGGCCATGGGGATCCTGCTCGACAGCCTCAAGCGGCTCGAGTACCGCGGGTACGACAGCGCGGGGATTGCCGTCGTCGGGAACGGCCTCCAGGTCTACAAGGACAAGGGGTTCATCGCGAACCTCGAGGCCCAGCTGCCCTCCCTCGAGGGGACGACGGGCCTGGCCCACACCCGCTGGGCGACCCACGGGCCGCCCTCCAAGGTGAACGCCCACCCCCACGTGGACTGCGCGGGGCGGATCGCCCTCGCCCACAACGGGATCATCGAGAACTTCGCGGAGCTCCGGGATCGGCTCAAGGAGAAGGGCCACGCGTTCCGTTCCGAGACGGACACGGAGAGCCTCGTCCATCTCGTGGAGTCGCACTATGAGGGGGACCTCGAGGCCGCCGTGCGGTCGGCCCTGCGCGAGGTCCGCGGATCCTACGCGATCGCCGCCGTCTCGTCCGAGGAGCCGGGGATCGTCGTCGGCGCGCGGAACGAGAGCCCCCTCGTCGTCGGCGTGGGCCCGGACGAGACGTTCCTCGCCTCCGACGTGCCCGCCCTGCTCAAGCACACGGACAAGGTCCTCTACATGATGGACCGGGAGATGGTCGTCCTCACGCCGGATGGGGCCGTGATCAAGGACCTCGAGGGCCGCCCCGTGGACCGGGAGCCCCAGCGGATCACGTGGACCTTGGAGGACGCAGAGAAGGGCGGCTTCGAGCATTTCATGCTCAAGGAGATCTTCGAGCAGCCCGCGGCGATCCACGAGACCCTCCTCGGGCGCGTCGCGAACCTCGACGTGAACGGGTTCTTCCTCGACGGCTTCACGAGCGTGAAGCTCGTCGCCTGCGGGACGTCGTACCACGCGGCCCTTGCGGGGAAGTACATCCTCGAGGAGATCGCGGGGGTCCCCGCGTCCGCGGAGCTCGCGTCGGAGTACCGGTACTCCCACGGCCCCCAGGAGCGGCCCCTCGTGATCCTCCTGTCTCAGAGCGGGGAGACGGCGGACACCCTCGGCGCGGCCAGGGAGGCGAAGCGCCGCGGCTGCAAGACCCTCGCGATCTGCAACGTGATCGGTTCGAGTCTGACGCGGGAGGCCGACAAGACGATCTACACACGCGCGGGGCTCGAGATCGGGGTCGCAGCGACGAAGACCTTCGTGACCCAACTCGTCGGCCTGTACCTCATCGCCCTCCGCCTCGGGCTCGACCGGGGGACCCTCGGGGACGAGGAGGCGGACCGGCTGAAGGACGAGCTCCGGTCCCTCCCGCGGGCCGTCCAGGGGATCCTCAACCGCGCGGACGACATCCGGGCCCTCGCGGAGAAGTACGGAGACGCCCGGGACATCTTCTACATCGGGCGGCACGTGAACTACCCGATCGCCATGGAGGGCGCCCTCAAGCTCAAGGAGATCTCGTACATCCACGCGGAGGCCTACGCGGCGGGGGAGCTCAAGCACGGCCCCCTGGCCCTCCTGACCCCCCAGACGCCCGTCCTCGCGGTCGCCGTCCGGGACCATACGTACGAGAAGATGCGCTCGAACATCGGGGAGGTGAACGCCCGCGGGTCCCCCGTGGTCGGCGTCGGCACGGAAGGGGACCGGGAACTCCCGAAGTTCGTCGACGACGTGATCTGGGTCCCCGAGCTGTCCCCCGTCTTCGTGCCCGTGCCCGTGACCGTCGCGATGCAGCTCTTCGCCTACCATGCCGCGAGGAAGCGAGGATGCCCGATCGACAAGCCGCGGAACCTCGCGAAGAGCGTGACCGTCGAGTGAGGGACGCGGGCCGCCGGGATCCGGCGCGGGCCGCGCACCCGTGAGGAACTACTTGGACTCCGGCCCGTTGAGGCCCGCGACCCGCGTGTCCCGGGGGACGGGGGCCAGCCCACCGGCCCCGGGCTCCGGGATCTCCCGCTCGCCCCTCGCGACGACATAGGCCCCGAACAGGATCAGGCCGCCGCCGACCAGGGTGAAGCCGCTGATCGCATCCTGAAGGAACGCTGCGGACAGGAGTCCTGCGACGATGACCTCGAGGAGGATGAGCAGGGCCGAGATCGTCGGGGAGATCGTGCGCATGCTGTACGCATACAGGAGCATGGGCGGGAACGTCGGGACGATCCCCAGGTAGAGGATCCCGATCCACGCGTCCGTCGTCGCGGGCAGGGGCCATCCCGTGAAGAACAGGGGCACGGACGCGGCCACGGACGTCGTCGCGAAGATCCCCGCGACGAGGGCGATGTAGTCCCCGCCCCGGTCCACCATCGCCTTCGTCCCGACGACGTAGAAGGACCATGCGATCCCCGCGGCGAACACGAGGAGGTCCCCCACGAACTCCCCGCCCTCGAGGGACCGCGGGTCGAGCCGGGTCGCGAGGAGGACGACCCCGACGAGGCCGATCCCGATCCCCACGACCTTCTGCCACGTCACCCGCTCCCGGTACACGAGGACCATGAGGGCCGCGATGAACACGACGTTCACGTTGACGAGGAGGGCCGTCTTCGTCGCCGTCGTCGCGTCCATCCCCATGTTCTGGAGGTCGAACGCGAGGGCGTTGACGACCCCGAGGCCCCAGACGTACGGGTTCCGGAGGACCCGGAAGTCGAGGCGCCGGAGGAGGGCGAGGACGACGAAGCCCACGACGGCGCCGAGCCCGAGGCGGGCGAAGGAGAGGAAGAGGGGGTCCACGGCGCCGAGGACGAGCTTGCCCCCCGGGAACGACGTTCCCCAGAGGACGGCGGACAGGATGACGAGGCCGTAGTCCCGTCCACGCGCGCCCATCGGCCCCGCGACGACCGCGTGATTGATGAGGGTTTCGCCGCCGCGCGGGGGCCGGGTCGCCGCGTCACCATGGTTCGCGGGTGACAACGGCGGCCGCGCGTTCCCCCGCCCTGCCCCCCAGAAACGTTTATGGCCCTTCCGCCGCTTCGGCGCGCATCCCGATGTTCGACCGACCCCGGGGAACGAACGACTGGAGGCCCGACGACATGGCCAGGCGGCGTCAGGTCGAGGCGGCCTTCGTCCGGACCGCGGAGGCCTTCGGCTTTCGGGAGGTCTCCACGCCGACCTTCGAGAGCCTCGAGCTCTTCACCGCGAAATCGGGCCCGGGGATCGTCCGGGAGCTGTACGCGTTCAAGGACCAGGGCGGACGGGACCTCGCCCTGAGGCCCGAGTTCACCGCATCGATCCTCCGTTTCTTCGTGTCGGACCTGCGGAGCCTCCCGAAGCCCGTGAAGGTCTACTCGACGGGGAACGTGTTCCGGTACGAGGAGCCCCAGAAGGGGCGGTACCGGGAGTTCTTCCAGCTCAACGCGGAGATCATCGGCGGGGCCGCCCTCCCTTCCGACGCGGAGGCCGTCGCCCTCGCGATCCGGACGATGCGGGCGATCGGCCTCACGCAGGTCCGCGCGCGGATCGGCCACATCGGCATGCTTCGCTCCTTCCTCCCCTTCTCTCCCGCGGACCAAACCCTCGTCCTCCATGCCCTCGATAAACGGAACGTGCCCATGCTCGAGGCGGAACTCGCCCGCCTCGGACGGATGGAGCTCGCGGGGCCCCTCCAGGACGTCATCCGGCTCGCGGGGGACGCCTCCGTCCTCGAGGAGGCGAAGGAGATCCTCGGCGGCGCGGGCGGCGAGGCCTTCGTGTACCTCCACGCCCTCTCCGAGCAGCTCTACCACTACGGAATGCCCGCGACGGACTATGCGTTCGACATGGGCGTCGTCCGGGGGCTCGACTACTACACGGGGATGGTCTTCGAGATCGACTCCCCGAACCTCGGGGCGGAGAAGCAGGTCGGCGGCGGCGGGGCGTACACCCTCGCGGAGGTCTTCGGCGGGGAGCCGGTCCCCCAGACGGGGTTCGCCCTCGGCCTCGACCGGCTCGTCATGGCCGCGGAGGCGGAGGGGGCCCTCGCCCCGGCGGCCCGCCTCGACGCGTACGTGATCCCGATCGGGGAGGCCATGCGCGGGAAGGCCCTGGAGATCCTCGCGTCCCTCCGGGCCGCGGGGCTGCGGGTGGACGTCGACCTCGTCGGCCGGGGGCCGTCGAAGAACCTGGACTACGCGAACGCGATCGGAGCGCGGCACGCGGTCCTCGTCGGGGAGCGGGAGGCGAAGGGCGGGGCCGTCGCGGTCCGCGACATGGGATCGGGGAACCAGGAGCAGGTGTCCCTCGAGTCCCTCGTCGCGCGGCTCCGGTCGTCGTGAGGGCCGTCAGGTCCCGAGCCGGCGGATGCGGTCGGCCCACGCGCGGAGCCGCGGGAACTCGGCGGGGATCGTCTCCCCGATCGTGAACAGGGGCGAGAGGCTCCCGTACACCCCGAAGTCCGCGAGGCCCGGGGCCCCGAGGACCCACTCCCGGCCGTCGAGCATGGCCTCGACCATCCCGAGGGGCTTGACCATGTCCTCGCGGAACTCCTCCCGGCGCATCTCGAGGACGTGCCACGGCCCGCGGGCCCGCGTCTGCATCTCCTCGAAGACCCACCGTTCGTGCTCGTCCCGGAGGACGGGCGGGACCTTCGTGACGACGTAGCGCCACACTCGCTCTTCGAGCACCTGGTGGCCCCAGTGCTCGATCGTCGCCGCGAGGCCCCGGTTTCCATAGGGATACAGGGTCGGCTCGGGCCGTCGTGCCTCCAGGAAGTCGGGGATGTCGTGCCACATGACGACGTCGCCGTCCCAGACGAGGGTGGGGACGTAGTCCGTCCCCGTAGCCTTGAGGAGCTCCCGCCTGTCGTGGTACGGGACGTGGATACTCTCGAAGGGGACCCCCTTGAACGCGAGCATGCGGTCCGCGGAGACGCAGTAGTGGCTGATCGGCATCGTGAACAGGATCGGCGCGGTCATGGGGACCCGATGGCGGCGCCGCTCTTAATCCCGCGCCGCGGCGGGTCAAAAGCTTCAATACGCGACGCGGGCTCTCGCTCCTCCCAGAAGAGGAACGCGTGTGGCGGACTTTATGCCGATCGGCCCGCTCCAGATTCTCCCCCTCGTCGCCGCCGGCACCTGGTTCGTGCTCGCGGGGCTCCGGATCCGCCGGAACCGCCTCGCGTCGCCCCTGGAGATCGCGCTGACCGTCTTCCCCATCCTCCTCGGCACGTGGATCGTCCTCGACTGGGCTCGCTTCGGCCTCCTCGCGGGGCAGCCCGACGCGGTCGTCGTGGGCGTGAGCATCGTGGGCCTCGCGATCATCTCCGGGGCGGTCCTCGCGCTCCTCCTGTCCGCGAAGTGGCTCCTCCTCGGGCACTCCCGCTGGGACGCCCTCCTCGCCGTGCCGCCCGCGCTCGCCCTCCTCCCGATGCCCTTCGGGGGCATCGGCCCCTTCGAGGCCGCCGAATGGGGGGTCGCCGTGAACGTCGACGCGGCGCTGTTCCTCCCATGGGCCGCGGTCCAGCTCGCCTACGTCCTCGGCGCCGTGGTCCTTCTCGGAGGGCTCTCCGCCCGTTTGCGGCCCCCCGACCAGAAGCTCCATCGCCTCTTCCTCGGGATCGCGGGCGGCTTCCTCCTCCTGTTCGTCATCGGGAGCCTCTCCGCGGTCTCCAGCCTCGTCACGGGGCCCACCGGGTACCCGTGGTACAGCAGCGCGATGGCCCTCCCCGCGGCCGCCCTCCTGGCCGTCTTCCTCCGGCTGGGTCCGGAGGACCTCGCGGACCTCCTCCGCGCCCTCTCCCGCATGGAGGAGCGCGTCGTCGCGGTCCAGGCGTTCTACCGGGACGGGCAGCCCCTCGTGAGCCTCTCCGCCCGGCGTCTCGGGGACATCGACACGGGGAACATCCAAGGGATCCTGAGGACGATCGAGGCCTTCGTCGAGACGAGCCTCCCCCTGAGCCGCGGGTATGCCGTGACGGGCGTGCGGTTCGAGGGGCAGGGGGTCCTCGCGGTCCGCGGGCAGTACATCATCGGGGTCGCCGTGTACGACGGCCCGGCCTACGACGCCGTTCGGTCGGGGCTCGTCCGGGCCGTGCGGGAATTCGAGGACGAGCACTGGGCGGCCCTCGGGACTTGGGAGAGCGCGGCCCGCCTCGTGGAGGCCGCGGCCCAGAAGCTGTCCACGGTCCTCGGCGCACCCCGCGCGGACGGTGCCTGAGGGCGTCCCGCCGGGACGGGACTCCCCAGCGAAACCTTTTTCGTCCCGCGGGTCACCTCCGCCGGCCCGCCCGATGGCGTACCACGAGCTCCTCCAGGTCCTCCCGCTCGTCTCCGCGGCCGTCTGGTTCGGCATCGGGGCCCTCCCCGTCCTGCGCCGCCGCCTCTCCTCGCCCTTCGAGGGGTCCCTCACCGGGTTCGCCCTGCTCATGGGCCTCTGGGCGTTCCTCGATTGGATCTTCCTCGGGTTCGCGGACCCCTCCCAGGCGGATCTCGCCGTCCTCATCTCAAACGTCCGGATCACGGTGATCACGGGGGCGATGGCGACCCTCCTCTTCGCGTCGAAGTGGATCTACCTCGGTCACTCCCGCTGGGATGCGCTCCTCCTGGTGCCCGTCGCGGGATCCCTCGCGATCGTCTGGACCGGCCTGACGTCCGGGGCGGAGTTCGTCTGGTGGGGGCCGAGGCTCGTCCGCGACCCGGTCCGGTACTCCCTGTGGGCGGCCCAGCAGGTCGCGTACCTCGGCGCGGCGATCGTGATGATCGCCGCCCTCTCCCGGCAGCGGCGGGACATCCCGCAGACCTCCCGCGTGCGGATCTTCTGGACCGGGGGGAGCCTAGGGGCGTTCCTCGTGATCTGGCTCGCGACGAACATCTACAACAACGTGACAGGGTCCTCCGATGTACCCTGGCTCTCCTCCCTCCTCGTGGTCCCCGGCGTGATCATCCTCGTCGCCCTCGGCCCCCTCTCGTCGGAGGCGTTCGGGACCCTGTTCCGGCAGGCCGCGGACCTCGAGCGCCGGGTCATCGCGGTCTACCTGTTCCACCAGTCCGGCGAGCCGCTCGTCGCCCTCGCGTCGTCCCGCACGTTCCCGATCGAGCCGGAGCGGATGCAGTCCATCCTCTCCGTCGTCGGGAGCTTCGTGGAGACGAGCCTGGCGTCCGGGTCCGCGTACGGGGTGACGGCGCTCCGGTTCGACGCCCAGGGCGCGGTCGCCGTCCGCGGTCGGCATGTGATCGCCGCGGCCCTGTACGACGGGCCCGCGTACGACGCCGTGCGGAGCGAACTCGTCCGGATCGTCCGGGGCTTCGAGGCGGCGAACGTCCGGGAGCTCGAGACCTGGGAGGGGGCCACGACCGTCGCGGAGGCGGCCGCGGACGAACTCTCCCGCCTGCTCTCGCGGGCCGACAGTCCGGCCCCGTGAGGAGGCCCGTCGTCGAATCGCGGTTGTTCCGTTTTGACCGGAGAACGGGGGCGAAACTCATATCCCCCATCGCCCTGTCGTCGGCCCGTGGCTTCGCCCCTCGAGATCGCGGTGAACGGGGCGAACGTCGCGATCAGCCTCCTCATCTTCGGGTTCGTGATCGTCCTCGGGAACTTCGTGAGGACACTGGGCAAGGACGTCGTGATTGCCGCCCTGTACCTCAAGGAGCGGGAGTCCGTCCGCGGGGTCTCGGCCCTTTTCGCCGGCATCGTCGTGTTCCTCATCTCGAACCTCCTCGAGCTCTACGGCGATCTCCAGTCCATCGACTGGACGCTCAACGAGATCGTCGAGACGATGGCCCTCGCCCTCATCCTCCTGGGCGTCCTCCGGTTCTTCGCGCTGTTGCGCCGCCCAGCCGCCCTGAACGTGGGACGGCGATAGGCGAAAGGGCGTCCACGGGTCGCGGCGGAACGAGCGTGGCAGGGGCATGGACGGCAGGTCGATGCCATGGGGCCGACCCGAGTCCCGTTGGGAAACGCCCGCGTCGGGGGGTACGTCGCCCATTCGCGTTCGTCGGATGGACCCCCAGGCAGGTCCCTGGCGTCGGTTGCGTTCCCCTCATGCGGGGCCATCTCTGCCCGCCCCCTCCCTTCCCCCTCCCGTTCGCGATCGTGCGAAAGCGGCCTCCAAGTTCCCCTTCGCCCCGAGGTCATCCGGAAATCGGGAATGGCTATAAGGCCGAACGAGTCTTCGCCGGCCGATGCGCGTCTCCCCGCGGGTACGAAGGTGGCTCACGGGCCCCAAGTCCGACCCCAGCGTCCGGGCACGGTTCCTGGTCGAAGTGGAGGGACGGCCGCCACAGGATGTCCGTGTGCGCGAGGCCGTCAAGTCGATCGGCCGGGTGGGCTGGGCGGCGTCTCTCCTAGCCCACCAGTGGCCCGACGGGCATTGGGTCACGAAAGGCACGTCGGGCGAGGATCTCTACCGCCCGAAGTACATCGCGACGAACTGGCTCGCGATCGTTCTCTCCGATCTCGGCATGACCCGGACCGATCCTCGTATCCGACGGACCGCGGACATGATCCTGGACCGCTGGAGCAGGCGGGGAGGGGACCTCTCGGGGAAAACCGGGGAGATCTGCGTGACAGGAAACGCCGTCCGAACCCTGATCCGATTCGGATATCTCGACCACCCGGTCGTTCAGCGCTCGATCGCTTGGATCGTGCGCGCTCAGAAGCCGGACGGCGGTTGGCACTGCTTCCCCTCGCGGTCGGGCACGCTCGACGGCTGGGAAGGGCTCGCCGCTCTTGCAGAGATTCCCGAGGAGGCTCGGGACGAGTCCGTGCGCCGGTCCGTCGAGCGAGGAGCGGAATTCTACCTCCGTCGTCATCTCATGGAGGAAGGTCGAGTTCGGTACCCGCCCTGGTTCCGGATCCACTACCCGAACCACTACTACTACGACCTCCTCGTGGGCCTCCGGATCCTGGCCCGACTGGGTTACGGCGCTGATCGCCGGCTCGCCCCTGCGCTCCGCTGGCTCCGCCGCAAGCGCGGCCGCGATGGGACGTGGGCCCTCGACGCGGCCCACCCTGACCTCGACGCGGCGCATGGCGGGTACTCGTTCCGGAGCCTCGTGTTTCCGACGCTCCTCGAACCGCTCCACGAGCCGAGCCGGTGGGCGACCGTTGAGGCCCTGAGCGTCCTGACCCGCACCGGCACCTCTTGAACAAGGGCCTGACCGCGGAAGAAGGGTCGCGCGGACCGCCTCTTCACCTGGGTCGAACGCCCCGGTCGGAGGACTCGAACCGCCCCTTTGCCATTGGTCCCAAGCCTTGGTTTTGAGGCCGTCCTCCTCCCCGAAACCGCCCCGCTCAACTCGGTTTTGACTTCGACCGCAGGACCGTGAGGAGGATTGCCACCGAAACGACTACGAGGGCGATGCCCGGTATGAGAAGGGGCCAAGTGATCTCAGGCCTGCAACCGCCCGGCTCCGAGCAGATTCCCGCCGCGGTGAGTCCAAGGAAAACCAACAGTGAACCACCCGCCAGGGCTGCCAGAGACATCGAGACCGCGATGGACTTCGCAAGCGGCACGAATACCGCGCCCGGCTTCTGACATGGGGGCAGGCGAGAAGAACCTTCCCCCACCCGAATTCCACTCCCTCCCCCGGATTCTCACTTGAAGCGGAATCACGGATGCCTGCGGGCGGCTACCGCTCAATTCGAACCGAAAAGGGTACGGTGCCCGCCCTTGCGGGTGGGCATGAAGGGAACGCTAGGGCACCCACCTGGGGGTCTATCCGACCACTCCCCTTCATGAGAACGCCCCGGTCGGGATTCGAACCCGAGCACCCGGCTCGACAGGCCGGGATCATAGACCGCTAGACCACCGGG
>Ga0209002_10000160_pt1 | contig 47741 bp, 60 predicted proteins | sample Rifsed16ft2_FD_184010 | JGI IMG/M metagenome (GOLD analysis project Ga0209002, IMG submission 184010) | Soil microbial communities from Rifle, Colorado, USA - sediment 16ft 2 (version 2) | ecosystem: Environmental > Terrestrial > Deep subsurface > Rock core/Sediment | place: Rifle, Colorado...
CCCCTCCGGCCGCTCCGGATCGCCTCTACGAAGAGCCGATACGCCTCCTCGGACGAGGCCTCCTTCACGAGGTACGTCGACGAGCCGCCGAGGCTCACGGAGGGCGCCTCGGCCGGGCGGACGGCCGCCTCGGGCTTCCGCGCGGACGTCTCGGACCGTGGGGCTCCGCACGACGGGCAGCGCGACGCGCCCGCCGGAATCATCTCGCCGCAGGATGGGCAGGGCACCCGGGAGGGCGGGACCTTCTTCCGCACGATTGGGAGGCCGCACACCGTGCAGGCGTCGACCCCCGGCATGATGGCGGATCCGCACCGCGAGCACCAGTCCGCCTCCTCCGTCGTCGGTTCGCCGCACCGGGGGCAGCGGCGCGCATCCTTCGGCAGGGGTGCGTCGCAAAACCCGCACGGGGCCTGCGCCGGCGGAGCTTTCGAGAGCGCGTCGAGGATCCGCGACGCATCCGCGGGTTCAAGGCCGTCCACCGCGACGAGCTCCTGCTTCGTCGTCTGCCGGAGGGCCGCGAGGCTCTTGTAGCCCGCGTCGAAGAGGGCCATCGCTCTCGCCGGCGTGATCCCCGGGATCTTCGTGAACTCCCGCAAGGCCTCGGAGGCATGGAGGGGCGTCACGCCGATCGTCACGCTCTGTCCGTCCACGTCGTTCCACTCGACGATATACTCCTCGTCGACCGCCTTGTCCGTGAACGTCAGGGTGCGCGACCTCGTCTCCCGGGCGATCAGGGACTTCTCCCGGGCGAGCATCGCCGCGAAGTCCTTGTTCGCCTTCACGGTCGTCACGATGTAGTCGTCCACGTCGAGGTCGATCTCCTTTCGCATCTGCTGGATCCGTCGGACGATCTCGCGCGCGTAGGCCTCCGCCTGGAGCTGCGGCGTCACGCGCAGATCGAGGTAGAGCTCCCCGTGGGGCGTCTCGACCGCAACGACCTGGTCGGGCATCCGCTTCTCGAAGGCGACCATGGTGGGCTCGATCGTGACGACCTGCCCCTCGATCCCGATGTCGTGTCGGCCCTTGTCGAGGGCTTTCCTGATCTCCTCGGGGGGTCGCGCCTCGAGGATCTTCACGATCTTTGGGAGGAGCGACTTGTAGGCCTTGCCGATGGCCGCGTGATCGGGTTTCGCGACGAGCACCGTGCCGGCGAATTCCTCGTCCGGCTTCAGGATCGCGAGCTCCTTCGCGTTTGCCTGGTCGAGGAAGATCGGACGGAGGGATTCGAGCGCGGCGGCCGCCTCCGGCGTCGCGGCCTTCAGGGCGACGCGCGCCAGGGGCCATCGTAGCTTCCGACCACCTTTCTGGCGTTCCTTCGAGGCGACTTCGACGAGTTCCTGGACGATCGTCATGGAGGCCTCGAGGTTCGTGTCGAAACGCTCCTCGCGGGCAGCCGGCCAGTCGAGCATGTGAACGCTCAGCTTCGACCCGCCGAGACGCTGGTAGACGGCCTCCGCGATGTGCGGGGTCACGGGTGCGAGCAGGGCCGCGAGGGTCTCCAGGGCCTCGTGGAGGACATGATAGGCCGCGGTCTTGTCCTCGTCGGGTGCCTCGAGCCATGTGCGGCCCCGCACGAGCTTCACATACCACCGGCTCAGGTCGTCCAGGACGAACGACTCGACCGCGCGGTACGCCCGGTGGAGGCTGTACGTCTCCATCGCCGCATCCGCGTTCGCCTTGAGCCCTTCGAGGCGCGAAAGGAGCCACCGGTCTTCCGGCCGCAGGTGCGCTTCGACCGCCTTCGAATCGATGGCGGATGGATCGAACCGGTCGAGGACCATGTAGGTCGTCGCGAAGCGAAGGACGTTCCACAGGATGTTCAGAGTGCGCTGGGCCGTGCGTACGCCCTCTTCCTGGAACGTGATGTCGTCCCAGGGCGCGTTCACGGCGATCATGTAGAACCGCAGCGGGTCGATCCCGAACTTCGAGACGACCTCGGAGGGCTCGATGAAATTCCCGAGGGACTTGTGCATCTGCCGCCCATCGGGCCCGTTCACCCAACCGTGCATGAGGACGCTCTCGTACGGCGCGCGGTCGAACGCGAGGACGCCTGCGGTGAGCTGGGAGTTGAACCATCCCCGGGTCTGGTCCGGGCCCTCGACGATCCAGTCCATGGGCCACCAGCGACGGAACTCCTCCTCGCGAGCCGGATACCCGAGGCTCGCCCAGCTCGCGACGCCGCTGTCGAACCACACGTCGAGGATGTCCGGCACGCGGCGCATCGTCCCCTCGCACTTTTCGCACCGCAGGGTGACGTGATCGATCCCCGGCCGGTGGAGGTCCATGCCCTCCTGATATCCCTCCGCCTTCCGGAGGTCCTCCGCGGAGCCGACGACGGTCCAGTGGGCGCACTTCGCGCACCGCCAGATCGGGAGCGGGATGCCCCAGTAACGCTGACGGGAGAGGCACCAGTCCCGCAGGTTCTCCGTCCAGTCGAGCTGGCGCGCGGTCCCCGCCCAGTCCGGATACCACCGGACCCGCTTCACCTCCTTCACCATCGTCGGCTTGATGTCGGAGACCTTGAGGAACCATTGGACCGCGGCGCGGAACAGGATCGGCGTGCGGCAGCGCCAGCAATGCCCGTAGGCGTGGAGGAGCTTGTCCTCGACGAAGAGGGCGTGCACGTCCTTGAGGTCCTGCAGGATCACGGGGTTCGCCTCCTTCACGTGAAGGCTTGCGTACGCTCCCCCCTCCGGCGTGAAACGGCCGCGCTCGTCGACGGGCGAGAAGGCCGGGAGGCCGAGCTTCTGACCGAGTTCGAAATCCTCCGGGCCGTGCCCCGGGGCCGAGTGCACGAGGCCCGTGTATTCCGCCACGACGACGTCGGAGGGGACGAGCTTGTGGACCCAGGTACCTCGGACCGTCGCCTGGAAAGGGATCTTCGCCGCGAGCGGATGGACGTATTCCAGCCCGACGAGCTCCCGCCCCTCCTTCGTCTCGACCACCTCGAAACGTTTGACGCCCGCGAGGGCCAGGACGGTCGGGACCGTGGACTCCATAATCCACAGGTGTTCCGTCCGCCCGTCCTGCTCGATCTTCACCTTCGCGTACGTCAGGTCCGGATGGGCGGCGATCGCGAGGTTCGCCGGAAGCGTCCAGGGCGTCGTCGTCCAGATGAGGAGGGACTCGTCGGACCGACCGGCGAGCGGGAACTTCACGTAGATCGAGGGGTCCGTCTCGTCTGCGTACTCGACCTCCGCATCCGCGAGGGCGGTCTCGCAGCGGGAACACCACTGGATCGACCGGAGGGCCTCGTACAGCATGCCGCGTTCGAATGCGCGCTTGAGGGTCCACCAGGCGCCCTCGATGTAGCCGTTCCGGATCGTCATGTAGGGGTTGTCCCAGTCCATCCACACGCCCAGGTCCTGGAACTGCTCTGTCATCCGCTTCAGGAGGTCGAGCGAGAAGTTCCGGCACGTGCTCACGAATTGTTCGATCCCGAGGTCCTCGATCTCCTTCTTGTTCGTGATCCCGAGGCTCCTCTCGACCTGCACCTCGATCGGGAGGCCATGCATGTCATAACCCGGCTGATCCCGGACGTTGTATCCTTGCATTCGGCGCCAGCGGATCACGGCATCCTTGACGGTCTTGTTGAGGACCTGTCCCAGATGGATCGATCCGGTCGTGTACGGCGGCCCGTCGACGAAGAAGAAGTCCTCGCCCTTGCGGCGCGCGGCCACGACCTTCGGGTAGACCTTCGCGCGCTTCCAGAACTCGTGGACTTGTCGCTCCACCTCGAGTGGAGCATACGCCTTCTCCGCCTGCTTGATCATCGCAGCCCCCTCCCGGGGTTCGGGCAACCGCAGGGCTTCATCGTCGCCCTGAGGAAGCGCCTCACCCATTCGGCAGGCGCTATAAGAAGGTGTGGTGGCGGATGTCGCGGCGGGAACGGCTAGGGCCTCGTGACGGCGAAGCCCAGCTGCAGGAAGAGCAACATCACGACAACGCCGAGCAATCCCACGGCGTACTCGAGTAATCGCTCGATCCGGGCGAGCGAAGGACCCGTCGCCCTCTCCGAGGAAACTTCCGATTCCATGCCGAGGAATACGTGCAGGCCGCCTTAAGGTCCTCAGTCGCCCAAGCCCTTTCTGCGGCACACCTGACGATCGGCCTGTGAGGGGAGGGCCGGGAGCGAGATTTGAACTCGCGTCAAGGGATCCACAGCCCCCTAGCATGAACCAGGCTAGCCCATCCCGGCCGCAGGCGCTCGGAAGTCGCGGGTGCATATAGCATTTTGGTCACGGCCCGCGGATCTCGAGGACGTCCTGGATCTTCGGCCGAACAAGGAGGAACGCGATCGCGAGGAGCACGATTCCAGCGGCCATGAGCCCGAGGAAAGCAGCCGCATCGCCCGGGGAGAAGAAGACGCCGATCCCGCTCGCGAACAGGACCGCGAGGCCGAGAGATCCGATCCGGACGCTCGTGCGCCGACGACGCGTCGCGCGCTCCCGCTCCTCCCGCGCCCGTTCGGCCGCGGTCATCCGGGGCCGCTCCACGGACCGCCATCCCTCGCGCGTTATTTGATGCCACCGGAGCGTCGCAAGGGTCGATGCGCAAACGTTTTGTACGCCTCGACGAATCGACCGAGGTCCATGGCCGCGAAGCGAGATCTCCTCTCGATCCTTGACGTGCGGGACGACCTCGTTGGCCTCCTCGAGCTGACCGGCAGCGTGAAGAACCGCACGAAGGCGGGAGAGCCGTACGAGCCACTCCGGGGAAAAAGCCTCGCGATGATCTTCGAGAAGGCCTCGACGCGGACGCGCGTGTCGTTCGAGGTCGGCATGACGCAACTGGGCGGCCATGCGCTCTTCCTGAGCCCGAACGATCTGCAGCTCGGTCGAGGCGAGACGATTGCCGACACCGCGCGGGTCCTGAGCCGGTACGTCGACGGTATCATGTATCGCGCATTCCGACGGGAGAACATGGTGGAACTCGCACGCAACGCCACGGTTCCCGTCATCAATGGGCTCGACGACAAGGAGCACCCGTGCCAGATCATCGCCGACCTCTTCACGATCCACGAGCACAAGGGGGATCTGAAGGGGCTCCGGCTCGCGTACGTCGGGGACGGGAACAACGTGTGCAACTCCCTCCTGCTCGGCGCCGCGATCACGGGCATGAACATGACGGCGGCCTGCCCAAAAGGCTTCGAGCCGGACGAGGACCTCCTGGGGCAGGCACGGAGGATCGCAAAGGACCGCGGCTCCGAGCTGCACATCGTGCAGGACCCGCGGCACGCGGCGAAGGACGCGGATGTCCTGTACACCGACGTGTGGGTGTCAATGGGCCAGGAGAAGGAGCGCGAGGCGCGGGAACGACTTTTCCGGCCTTTTCAAATCAACGGGGATCTCCTGGCCCTCGCGCACCCGAAGGCGATCGTGATGCACTGCCTGCCCGCCCATCGGGGCCTCGAGATCACGGACGAAGTCATGGACGGGCCGCAGTCTGTCGTGCTGGACCAAGCGGAGAACCGCTTGCACGCTCAGAAGGCGATCCTCACCCGGTTCCTCGCCGGCGTGTAGGCTTGGCGCCGGCCCCTCACCTCGAGGGGCGGCTTTGGAGCAGGGCGAAGCCCCCTGCGCCGCGTGTCGTCCGAGGCTAGTCCTGGAAGAACTGCCGGAGGACAGGATGGATCTCCATCATCTGCTCCCGCCCGATCGCCTCGTACAGCTGGATCATGATCCCCACGGCGAGCAGGACGCCGGTGCCGGAGGCGCTCCCGACCGTCCCAATCATGTCGGCGCCCGCAGCGAGGGCGCCCACGAAGGCCCCAGAAATCACCGCCACGACGGGGATGTAGCGGTCGAGGACGCGGCGGAGGACCCTCGGATCCCGCCGGAAACCGGGGATCTGCATGCCGCTCGACTCGATCTGTCGTGCGACGTCCTCGGGGCCCATGTTCGTCGTCATGATCCAGAACTTCGCGAAGACGATGGACCCCCCGATGAACACGAACAGGTAGATGAGGACGTGGAGGACGACCTGCCAATACTCAAGGCCGCGGAGATACCCGGAGTAGGTCGTCGGGTTGAAGATCGGCAGGAGCCAGTCCTGCACGCCGTTGATCGTGGACACGTAGTAGGCGAGGCCGCCCGTCGGCGTGGTACGGCTGATGATCCCTTCCTGCACGAGGCGATCGTTCGCGTCCGGGTACGCGCCGAGCAGGGGGTTCTGCCCCACGAGCGGCCACTCCGGATGTTGCCAGAACAGGAGGGAGAACATGCTGACGTTCGCCAGGACCGCGGCCACGAGGATCACGGGGATGTTCGACGCGTACATGAGGCGGATCGGATAGCGGCCCCGCGCGCCTCGCGCCATCCCGTGCGCGAGCGGGAGCTCGATCCTCGTCGACTCGACGTAGGCGACGATCAGGAACACGACAATCGTCCCGATGAGAGCGATCAACGGATTCGGCGGCTGGATCATGATCTGCTCGATACCGCCGCCTGCGAGATCCCCCGCGGAGTAGGTCTGCAGGTAGTAGATCGTCTTGGGGATCGTCCCGGCGGGCACGGCGCCCCCCGCTTGGCTCGGCTCCCAGTTAAAGGTCCCCGTGAAGATCTGCTGCGCCACGCCGCCGGCGATGAAGAGGGAAATCCCCGATCCGATCCCCCACTTCGACACGACCTCGTCCATGAGGAACACGAGGTACGAGCCCGCGAAGAGCTGGACGACAATCAGGATTTCCGAAAGCACGCGCCCGTTCCCCGCCGGGATCACCCCGAACAGGAACGATCCGTTCAGGCCCGCGACGAACCCCGTGGACGGCGTCAGGAACCCGAAGACCTGCGGGACCGCCTCGACGAAGATCATGACGATCACGAGGAACTTCTGGGTGCCCTGGTACACGCTCTTGTCCTCATCGTCGCGGAGGTTCAGGTTGATAATCTTCGACCCGGCGAAGAGCTGCATAATGATGGACGCCGTGACGATCGGTCCGATCCCCAGGTGCATGAGGGATCCTTGGGCCCCGGCGAGGATCGCGCGGAGGCTCGAGAAGAAATCGATCACGTTGCTGCGGTCGAGCCCGTAGATGAAGATGTTCGTCATGGCGAAGTACAGGACGAGGATCGCGAGGACCCAGAACATCTTCGTCCGGAAGTGCACGTGTCCTTCGGGCCGCGTGACCGCGGGGAGGCGGTCCGTGATGGGCTTCAGCGCGTACAGACGGCTCTTCTTCTGCTCTTCGAGGGGCATCGCTCACGTCCCTTCGGAGGGAAGCACGACCTCGCCGCCCGCCGCGGACACCTTTGAAACGGCGGACTCCGTCGCGCGGGCGACCGTGATCCGCATCGGCCGCGTTACGCGACCACCGCCTAAGAGCTTGTCGATTCCTGCGGCGGTCAGGTCCACGTCGATTCGAGACTTGTCCGCCTTCGCATGTCCCGCGGATTCGAATTCCGCGAGGCGGCGCTGGAGATCCTCCAAGTTGATCGACATCGTCTCGCGGACCTGCGCGTGCCGTGTGAACCCGTGTCGACCGAAGTGATCCGGCGCGTACTTGATCATCCACTTGAACTTGTGCTTGTGAAGCCCCGCCATCCCCGTGCCGCCGCGGCCGCCCGCGCCCCGGCCGTGCTTCTTGCCCCGACCGTGCGTCCGGCTGCCCCGCAGCTTGCGCGTCCTAGACGGCATCTTGGCCCGCCTCCTCAGGGAGCATCCGGCGGAGGAGCTCGTTGATCGCATTCCCGCGGTACCCCAGGTCCCCTCCGTCGTGGTAGCCGCGCTTGATCGCCCGGAATCCCCTGCGCGGCGGCGGCAGTCGGAGGACGGGACGGAGGTCCTTCACGTCGACGAGACGTGCCTCGCCCTTCGCAATCGCCTGACTCAGGTCCCAGATCGACTTGAATCGGCTGTTCTTCTTCACGTACGCGTCGTCGATCACTCGATCCCCGACCGCGCGCCCGCGACGAAGGAGGAGCTTCGCGAGGACCTCCGGGTCGATTTCGCCCCACGTGACGTGGTCCTTCACGACGCGGAGCATACCCCGGAACGTCTCGTCGGCAGGCAGGATCGTGCAATGGTTCTGCCGGGTGAGGTGAAGCATCCGGAGGGTGTCCTTCACCTCGTGGCGGAGGTCGCTTTTCCCCCGGAGGCGCACGACCGCGAGGCTCATTCCTCGGTCTCCTCCTTCGGCTCGACGGTCGGCTGGTCGCCTTTCGCGAGGTCCTCGCCTTCCACCTCGATCTCCTCCGGGAGCTCGACGGCTTCGACCGCCGCGGCGGAGGGAGCGGGTTTCCGCACGTAGACCTGCTCCGCTCCCGCCTTGATCTTGAGGCGCTCCTGCTGCTCTCCTCGGACCTTCATCATCCCCGTGTGCCGCAGCGCCTCGAACGTGGCGAGAGCGTAGTTCACGGTCGTCTTCGTGTGACCGCGCGTGGACCCCCAGGCATCCGTGATCCCCGCAAGCCGGAGCACGCTCTTCGCGATGTCGCCAACGGCGAGGCCCACGCCCTGAGGCGCCGGTTTCAGGACGACGTCCACGGAACCGCTCCGACCTGCGACCTTGAACGGGAGTGAATGGGAGCGCTGGCAGCCGCACTCCCAGGAGCCGCAGCCTCGCTTGATCTCGATCATGTTCAGCTTCGCGTTGTCGATCGCGCGGCGGATCGACGGGCCGACCTCCCGACCACGTGCCCGGCCGAGGCCCGCGAACCCGTCTTTGTTCCCGACGATGCATGTGATCACGAAGTTCACCCGACGGCCAGAGTCCGTCATCCGCTGGACCATGTTCACATCGAGGACCTCGTCCTCCGTTTCGGGAAGGAGGATGTCCACGATCTCCGGCTCTCGGATCGGCAGGCCGGTCCGGATCGCTTCCCCCAACGTCGTGAGCTCGCCGCCCAAGACGAGCCTGCCGAGCTTCGTCTTCGGGACCCACTGGCTCAGATCCCGCTCCGGACGCGCGCCTCGAGCTTCGCGCCCAGCGCGCCGCCCTCTCCGCCTCGGCGGCATCAGGGGGCCTCCAGTTTCCCCTTCACGTCGTCGAAGAGCTTCGGGATCGCCTCGCCGATGTGGGTCCCGCGAATCCGGTCCTTGTCCGGGAGGACCCCCTCCCCGTGAGGGACCGTCAGGCCCGAGTCCAGAAGCCCTTGGAGCGCCGCGAAGAGCCGACCGCCTTTCGTGGGTCGCTGCACGCCGATGTCGAGGACCGCCTCCGAGACGCCCTTCGCGCCCGCCCTCTTTCCCGCTAGGTAGCCGGTCAGGTACGCGGCGGGCACGTTGCCCGTCCCCGCGCTCCATCCATGGTCCTTCAACTCGATGGACTGCGCGGAGGCCAGGATCTTGTCCCCCGTCGGATCGAGCGCCACGATCTGAACGATCGTCTGCGTGAGGGTCTTCCGGACGACCGCCCGGGCCTTGCCGCTCCGGAGGAGCTTCGCTCGGACCCGGTAGTCCGTCCGTCCCCTCCGTCGTCGGCGGAACGGGACGCGGTAGTGGGGACCCTGCTTCGTCACGCGGACACCTCCTTCACGACCCCGGCGGCCCGGAGCTGCTGCTCCAAGTGTGCGGTGGATTTGAACATGCCGCCCTTCGCCTGCATGTAGAACTTGCGGTACGTGTGCACGTCGATCCGGCCCTCCGCCTTCAGTTGGCGGAGACGGCGGCGCATCGCGCGGATGAGCCCGACCCATCGTGCCTTGCGCGGAGTCCGGGCGTTCTTCGCACCCTTCCGGGTCCCGTGGCCGCGGCGGCGGCCCTTCGCACGCTGCGCGGCCCTCTGTCGGGCCCGCCCGCGGGAGACGCCCTTCTCGGGCCGCTTCTGGATCACGTTCCGCTTGATGAGCGCGCGGATCTGCTCGCGTGTGATCGCATCGAGGATGTTCTCCTGTTCCTTCGGATCCGTCGAGATCCAGACCCGGTTTCGCCCGACGCCGAGGGTGGACGCGGCGAGGCGCCGTTGGTAGTCGAACCTCATTCCGTCACCATCCGATTGAGGACGCGCAGCCCCTTGTCGTCACAGGCCTGCTCGATGAGCTCGCGCTTCCGCGTGCCGACGGCGTGAGCGACGCGCACCGCCTGCTTTTTCGGATCGAGCCCATCGAGCTGCCGGACGTTGTGCACGAGGACTTCCTGGAAACCGCTCGGGTGGAGTCCTCGGACCTCGCGCGGCCCACGATACCCGATTGACGGGACGTTCCAACGGTATCCGAAACGGCGGCGAAGTTTCGACTGGCCTCCGTCGGGTCGACGCCACTTGTCCCCGAGACGCCGATAGCGGAACCATTCCTGTCGGCGGAACTTCGGCCTTGCGGCGGTCTTCGCCGCCCGGAGGGAGAGGAGTCTCTCGAGGCGCGGGTCGAGCGTGGGCTTCGCCTTCGCCACGTACTCCGGCTCCTCCTCGGCCTCTTCCTTTTCCTGTTTCTTCTTCGGTTTCGCGGCGAGCTTCCGCTCCCTCCTTGCAGGTTTCTTCTCGGCTTTCGGCGGGGCTGCCTCCTCAGGAGGCTTTTCGGCTTTCGTTTCCTTCTCGATCCGGGCGAGGAGTCGCTTGCGGAGCTCATCGACCTTGCCCTCCGCGCTCAGGCCCCGCTCTTCGGCCCACTCGACGAGCTGGGCCTTCTTCGCCTCGCGGATCTGGTGCGCGGTCAGGGCCGCCTTCGGCTCTTCCTTCTCGGGCGAGGGTTCGGGCACAGCGACCTTCTTCCGCTTCTCCGGCTTCGGAGTCTCGTCCGCCATCGTCACACCTCCTCTCCGGCCTTCTTCGTGATGTAGATGCCGTCCTGGAAGACCCGCGGGTCGAAGCCCCGGATGCGCGTCGCCAGCTCGATGTTCGCGGCGGTCTGCGACACGGCTTCGAGGTCAGGCCCGGTGAGGACGACCTGGTCTCCTTTCACATCCACCTTCGTCTCCCCGACGATCCGCGTGCGGCGCGGGAACTTCTCGCCGAGGAAGTTCTCGATCACGAATTCGGCGCCCTTCACGCTCGCCTTCACGGGGAAGTGGCTGTAGACGATCTTCATCTCGTACGTGAAGCCCTCCGTCACGCCGACGATCATGTTCCGGAGGTGCGCGGTGAACGTCCCGACGAGGGCGCCGTCCTTTCGACGGGGGAACTCGCAGCGTACCCGGATCTCCTTCCCCTCGACCGACACCCCGACGCGAGGGTGAGAGAGCTGGCGCTTCAACGTGTGGCCTTTCGCGCTCACGACGACGTACGCGCCTTCGCGGCGGACCTGCACACCCGCGGGGATCTCGATCGCCTGTTCCATGAGTCCGGTCACGGGCATTCCGTTCACCTCAGTACACGTAGGCGAGGAGCTTCCCGCCCACGCCGATCTGTTTCGCCTTCGATTGGGAGATCACGCCTTCCGTCGTCGTCAGGATGAGCACTCCGAAATCCTGCGCGGGGAGGTAGCGGGCTTCCCACCTCTCGAGATCCTCCCGCTTCACGGCGAACCGGGGCTTGATCACGCCGCAGTTGTTGATGCTGCCGACGAGGCCGACCCGATACAGGTTCCCCCGCCCGTCCTCGACGAACTCGAAGGAGCGGATGTATGCGTGCTCCTCCATGACCTTGAGCACGTGGCCGATGAGCTTTGACGCGGGGCGAAGGATCACCTCGCCCTTCCCGGCCGTCTCGGCGTTTCGGATCGCCACCATCGCATCGTTGAGAGGATCCTGGAGCATCGTCCCACCTCAGCTGTACTTCCGGAATCCGAGGTCGTACGCGATCTCTCGGAAGCATTGCCGGCAAAGGTGGAGTCCGTACCGTCGCACGATCCCCCGCTTGCGGCCGCACCGGAGGCAACCTCTCTTCCGGCCGAAGTCCTTCGTCCGCTTCACTCGACCACCTCGACCTTGAAGTGATCCTGGAGAAACCGCACGCCCTCGTCCTTCGTGATCCGGTGACGCCTTGGGATCGGCCGGCGCACGACGGCGCGCCGCGCAACCCGCCATCCGGGCCGCATGAGGCTCACGCTCACGTCCATCCCGAACACGCCGATCTCCGGGTCGTACTTCATTCCCGGGAAGTCCGTGTAGTCCTGGATCCCGAAGGAGAAGTTCCCGCGGGGGTCGAAGCTGTAGGACGGCAGGCGGTTGTTGCGGATCGAGAGCGCCTCTTTGAGGAACGCCTCGGCCGCATCGCCCCGAAGCGTCACCCGCGTCCCGATCGGCATGTTCCGCCGCACGCCCCAGTCGCGCACGGCGCTGTGGCTCAGAGTCTGGATGGACTTCTGCTTCGTGACGACCTCGAGGACCTTCTGCGCCTTCACGAGCTTCTCGCCCGCCTCCCCCACGCCGATGTTCACGACGACCTTCTCGACCCGGATGTCCCGCATGCCCGCCATCGTGCCACCTACAGAGCCGGGACCTCCGGCGCCTTGATCGTCGGGACCTCCTTGCCCACGACGAAAACCTTGTCGATGTCCGTGGAGAACCCTTCTTTGAACGTGACGGTGTTCGCCCGAGGATTCCGGGTGCGCTGGACCTCGAGCACGTGCGCGATCTCCCCGACATGCTTGCCGCCCGTCACGAGGACGGGGGCACCCTTGGCGAGTTCGAAGTGCTCCACGACCTTCTGGGTGGGAATCTGGAGCTTGAGCGTCGTCCCCGTCTTGTAGGCGTCCTTCGCGAGGAGGATGTTCCGCCCGTCGTGGAGGTTCAGCTGGGTCTTCCCTCCCCCCACGGTCGTCTTGTCCTCGATCCGGCAGAGTTTCCACTTCGCGTCCGGGTCCTCGATCCCCACGAGGGCCATGCGGCCGCGCGTGTCAACGAGCATGCGGTAGTGCGACTTGACCTCGTCGAGGGACAGGACGTCGAGGAGCCCGACGGGGAACTTGGGGTCGACGACGACCCGGCCGTCCACCTTGACCCCCCGCCCGTTCAGGATGTGACGCGCCTCGCGGGCGTTGTCGCATAGATGGAGCATGTCCCGGAGGATCAGGCCCAGGGGAACGCTCTGCTGAATCGGATGGGGACCCGGGGAGGGCTTCGGGGCCCAGAACTCCGTCTTCCGCGGGAGGGACCAGCTCCGGGGAGCCGGCAGACGTTTCAGGTGTTTCTTCATCGACTCCTCACTCCCCGAGCGCCTCGAGCTTCCTCCGTCTCCAAGGATCCGTGTCGTCCATCCGGACGATCATGAGGTTCGAGGCGTGGACCGGCCGCTCGACCTTCTTCTCGTCGACCTTCTCGATCGTGATGCCTTCGACGACGACCGTCCCCGCGACCCGGTCGACGGACAAGACCTTCCCCTCCCGGCCGCGGAAGCCGCCGCGCATCACGCGGACGGTGTCCCCCTTCCGGACGGGGACCGCGCGGGGCATCCGTCCTTTCGCCTTGTCGTGGATCTCGGGGGAGAGGTGGGACGACGTCATGCGTCGCTTGCGGTGCAACGGGGCCTGCGCGGCCCGCTTCCGTTGGATCCGGGGTTTCGAACTCACCATCGTCTCCCTCACACGATCATGCTCGCCGTCGCCGCCACTCGCGGCCATCGCTCCGCGGCTTCCCTCGCGACGGGGCCCTTGATGTCCGATCCCTTCACCTCTCCTTCCGGGGTGACGATCACGCACGCGTTGTCTTCGAACTGGACCATGAGTCCCTCCGGACGGCGGAAGGGACGCCGTTGCCGAACGATGACCGCGTTCATCACCTGCTTCCTCGTTTCCGGCGTGCCCTTCTTCACCGTCACCACGAGGAGGTCCGCAATCCCGGCGGACGAGATCCGGTTCCTCACGCCGCGGTACTTCATGACCTCGATGATCTCGACGATCTTCGCGCCCGTGTTGTCGATGCACTCGAGGCGCGCCCCTTTCGGGAGGCCCCGTGTCTGTCGACCGGGGAGGCCCTTCATGCCGCCATCCCCTGGTTCCGGACCGCCACGAAGTGGACCGTCTTTGCAAGCGGCCGGCATTCCATCACGGAGACGCGGTTGCCGACCTCGAGCCCGAGGCACGGGGGCGCGTGGACATTCATCCGGCGCGTGCGCTTCTCGAAGCGCTCGTACTTCTGAATGTGCCGCAAGTACTCTCGCTCGATCACGGCCGTGTTCTCCATCCGGAGCGAGACGACGACCCCCTCGAGGGTCTGCCCTCGAACGGGGAGGTTCCCGTGGAACGGGCACTTGCGATCCGTGCAGGTCTTCGCTGGGAGCGGCACATCGATCCCGATGTCCCTCGCCCGCGGAACCTCCGCGGGGGTGTCCTTCTTCGGTTCCTTCGCCTTCGCCATCCCGTTCACCGTGCCTTCTTCACGCGGTCCTCAGGCCGGAAGTGGATGTCGTCCCCTTCGACCTCGAGGCCCCCTTGCACATCGAAGCGGAACCGGGTGCCATGCTTAGGGATCCGCTTCTCCTGTCCCTGGACCTCCACGACGAGCATGTTCCGCGTCTCGTCGACGACACGGCCCTTCATGCGGCTCTGGGTCGGGTCCGTCGACTGGACGACCTCGACCTCGAGTCCGATGAGCTCGTGCTTCCGCAGGTTCATCTCACACCACCACGACCCGATAGCCGAGCCCCTCCAGGACCTGGGCCACGCGCTTCCTGTGCTCCCCCTGGAGCTCGATCCGGCCTTCCTTCGCGGTTCCGCCCGCGGCGCAGCGGTTCTTCAACGTCCTCGCGAGTTCATCGATGTCGATGTCCGTTGCGTCCAAGCCTGCAATGATTGTGACCGTCTTGCCGTACCGGCGCTTGTCGTTCGTCACCCGGATGAGCTGCTGCTCCTTCGCGATCTCCTCGCACATGCAGAGTTCGTCCGGGAGGCCGCAGACGGCGCAGATCGCCATCAGAGGTCCTCCTTGCCCGCGGGCTCGGCCGAGGCGGCCCGCGCCGGCGGCGCGCGGACGGGGCCTTCCTCCTCCCGCTGGATCGTCAGGATCCGCGCGATGTTCTTCCGGAGGGCGCGGATCTTCCCGGGGTTCGGAGGCGCGCCGCCCATCGCGGCGACACCGCGCTCGTGCATGAGCTCATCCCGCAGTTCCGCGAGCTTCTTCACGCGCGCGTCCGCGTCCATCGCGCGGATCTCCTTCGTGCGGAGGAGCGGCATCTACGATCCGTCGCCCCCTTCCGCGTCCACGTCGACGTCGACTCCGAGCTCCTTGACGACCTGTTTGACTTTCTTGAGGCGCTTCGCGGCGACCTTGCCCTTCTTCACTTTCTTTCCGCCGGTCTGCGCCTCCTCGAGCGGGAGGAGCGGCTCCGCGTCCTCCGCGCCCTCCTCCGCCGCGGGCGGAGGGACCTTCGGGACGTCCGGCGATGCCTCGACCGGCTCCTCGATCTCGACGGGCTCCGGGGCGACGGCCGCGGCCACTTCCGGCGCGGGGGGCCGGATCTCGATTTCATCCGGCAGCTTCGCCCGGGGGTTCATGATCTCCACCGTGACGCCGATGATCCCAGGCTTCAGCTTTGCGGACGCGAAGCCCAGGTCCATCCAGAGGTGCCGCGGCTCCCCGCAATACTTGATGTGCCCCGCCTTGAACTTCTCCGTGCGATGTCGCTGTCCCGTGAGCTTGCCTGCGATGATGACGAGGCAGCCCTTCCCGCCGGCCTCCATGATGCGCCGGACGGTCGAGTGGCCGGCCCGCCGGAAATGCCAGCCGCGCTCGAGCGCGTTCGCGAGCTTCTCCGCCATGATCTGCGCGTTCAACGCGGGGTTCTCGACTTCCTGGACCTCGATCTGGGGATTGTCGAATCGGAACTGCCGCTCGACGGCCTCCGTGAGGCTCTTGATCGCGCTGCCCTTCCGACCGATCACGAGGCCCGGGCGCTCCGCGAGGAGCGTGACCCGCGTACCCATCGGAGTGCGCTGGATGTCGAGACCTCCAAATCCCGCCCGGCGGGTCTCCCGCATGAGGTATTCGCGGAGGAGGACGCGGCGGACGTTCTCCACGATGATCCGCTTGTCCTTCCGCTCGACCTTCGCTTCCCGCGACGGCATTTCAGGCCACCTCTTCGAGGACGATCTCCAAGTTCACGGTATCCTGGTTCCACGGACTGCTCCGGCCGTACGCCCGCGGGCGGTACCCCTTCGTCGTCCGGCCTTTGTGCGCGTTTACGACGCGGACGACCATTGCGTCCGGATCGTCCTTTCCCGTGAATTCGGCATTCGCCACGGCGCTCTCCAGGATCTTCAGGAACGCCTTGGCCGCTTTCACCGGATACCGCGCGGGACCCATCCCTGACTTGTGCGCGACCCATCGATTGTACGTGCGCATCTTCACGGGCTGTTTGAGGGCGATCACGCGCTCCAGATACTCACGGGCCCGCTCGACCGTCTTCCCGCGGAGGGCCCGCGCGAGCTCCACGGACTTCTTCCATGCGATCGGCAGCTCCCGGCCGTAGGCTCGGGCCATCGTCTCGAGCTTGTATTCCGCCGTGTAGCCGAGCTTCGTCATCCGGGACCTCACTTCAGCGGCATGAACTTCGACGAGCGCGTCGCGCCCACGCCGGGCCCGCTGTGGAGGACCGGCCTCCGGGTCATCGCGAACTCGCCGATGTAGTGCCCGATCATCTCGGGCTTGATCTCCACGGTAACGAACTCCTTCCCGTTGTGGACCGCGATCTTCTTCCCGATGAAATCCGGGAGGATCGGCACGTCACGGCAGTGGGTCCGAACGGCCTCGTCGGATCCGTTCGCGCGGAGCTTCTCGATGAACGTCGCCCGTTCGTCGTCGAGGCCCCGCATGAACGACCGTCTCGGCCGGGCGGGTAGGAGCTCGATGATCTCCTCAAGCGTCATCGCCTTCATCTCGTCGAGCGTGTACCCGCGGTACGTGAACTCCTTCTTGCGACGCACCTCGACGAGGCCTGCGCGCTTCCGGAGCTTCCTCCGCGCCGCCTTCGCGAGCCCACCCATCTTCTTCGCCATGTGGTCTACCTCCTGCGCCTCTTCTCCTTCAGCCGCTTGGGTTTCGGGGACATCCGGCCGACCTTCCGACCGGGGGGAGCGTCATACCCGACCGTGGACGGCTTCCCGACGTGCTGGTGGGAGCCGCCGCCGTGCGGATGGTCCACGGCGTTCATCGCGACGCCGCGGACCTTGAAGTACGGTTTGCTGAACGATCGGAACGAGAACCACTTCTTGCCGGCTCGGACGAAAGGCTTGTCGCCACGCCCGGCCCCCGCGACGGCGCCAATCGTCGCGCGGCAGTCCGGATGGAAGGAGTGGAACTGACCCGACGGAAGCTGGACGACCGCCCGCTCGCCATGGCTCACAATGACTGCCTGCGTGCCCGCGGCCCGAGCGAACCGGCCGCCGTCGCCCGGCATGGACTCGATATTGTACACGAGGGTCCCCTCCGGAATGTCGCGAAGAGCGAGAGTGTTCCCGCGGTCCACGTTCGGGAGCCCGTGGGTGATGTGTTGCCCGACGGACAGGCCGTCGCAGGCGATCATGAGGACCTCTTGGCCGTCGAATCGGACGCGCGCGAGGGGGGCCGTGTGGCCCGGCGCTTGGAAGATTTCCGTCACGACGCCCGAGCCGCGGAAATGCGGATGGGCCACGGGTCCCGGGTGTCGGTGGCTCGGCGACCGGTACGTGGGGGAGGTGCCGCGGCCGCGCCGTTGAGACGGGAGGTTCTTCCCCATCAGAACACCCCGATCCGCATGCCAATCTCCTCAGCGGAGAATTCCGGCTTGAGCTTGATGATCGCGTGCTTCCCATCCTTCCGGACGAACGTGTTCACCTTCTCGACCTTCGCCTGGAAGAGTTCCTCGAAGGCCTGCTTCACCTGGGTCCGGGTCGCGTTGCGTCGCACGAGGAATTCGAGCCGGTTCCCGTCCTTCAGGTTCTGCGCAGGCGTGCCCTGGAGCATGTTGAGGGTCTTCTCCGTCACGTAGGGATGGAGGAGGATCTCGTGGGGCTTCATGGCTGCCAGCCTCGCAGGCTCTCGAGCGCGCCTTCCGTGAAGACCGTGAGTCGCCCGGGCGCGCCACCCGGCGCGAGGATCTCCGCGTTCAGTCCGCCCGGGCTCACGACGTCCACCCCGGGCAGGTTCCCGAAGAGACGGCGCACCTTGTCTGTCTCCTTCGCGACGACGAGGAGGCTCCGCGGCTGGCGGTACCGGCGGCCCCGCATCTTCCCTCGGCCCGCCCGCACGTGGCGGCCCTCCTTCGCCCGGTCCACGTCGAGCCCGAGTCCGAGATGGTCGAGGATCGCGAGCCCCTCCCGCGTCCTGCCTCCGTCGGGCTCGAGGGTCTCGAGCCGGTCCTCCACGACGACGGGAAGCGTCAGGTCCTCGCGGAACCGGTGCCCTCGGGATGCAACAAGGATCGGATCCCGGATTGCGGCGAGGGCTGCATTCCGGGCGAGGTGTCGCTCGTGGACGTTCACCTTCTTCGTCCAGACCGTGTCGACCCGCGGCGGATGTCCCCGACGGCCTCCCACGGTCCCCGGTGCCTGCGCGCCGATCATCGTGCCTCGGATTCGCGGGACCCGCGAGACGCCGTGGCCCTTGCCGGACCACCGAACGGAATGCCGCATGCCCGCCCCCGGCGCGGGGCCGTAGGGCTGTCGACGATTCGCCTGGTACGCCGTCACGGCGCGTCGGATGAGGTCGGGTCGGATTTCGGATCGGAAGACGGGCGGCAGGTCGACGCTCTTCACGACATCGCCCTCGATCGAATACACATGCACCTGGCCGGGCTTCACGCTCGGGACGACCTTCTCCTTCTTCGCCTTCGTTTCCTTCTCCGGTGCGGCCGCCTTCTTGCGGGGGGCCCGAGGAGCCTTCGATGCCTTCTTCGAGGCGGCCTCTTTCCGAGCCGTCTTCTTCTCTTCCTCGGGGTCCGCCACGATCCTCACGCTCCCTGTTTCGATTCCCGCGAGACATACGTGAGCTCGGGAGACTTCTCTAGCTTCACGAAGCCGCCGCGGGCTGCGTCGCGGAAGCGGATCAACCGCTTCGTCGGCCCGGGGATCGAGCCATGCAGGAGGACATACGGATTCCGGATCATCCCGTAGTGGAGGAACCCGCCGTTCGGCGTGATGTCGTCCCCCTTCTCGCCGATCCGCAGGATCCGCTTGTTGTACTCCGTCCGCTGGTGGTATCCGAGCTGCCCGGACTGCGGGACCGTCGGCCGGACGTATCCGGGCTGGAAGTTCCCGAGGGTCCCGATGTTCCGTCGATGCTTCGAGTTCTTGTGGCTCAGGAGGCGCGTGCCCCATCGCGTGTGGTGACCCTGCCAGCCCTTGCCCTTCGTGATCGCCGCAACGTCCACCATGGACCCTTCGCGGCAGAATTCCGTGATCGGGATCTCCTTCCCCAGGAGGCCCCGTGCGTACTTGATCCGCTCCTCGACGTTGCCGCCGCCCACGCGGTTCTCCATGAGGTCCGGCTTCTTCTTCGGCACGCCGGTCACAAGGATCGGCTGCGTGTACGTGATGAGGCGGATGTCGTCCACCTGCGCGGGGTCCACCTTCTTCCATGCGGCCTCCGCGTCGTACTCTTTGGGGATCGGGAAGACGCGCCCGAGTTCCTTATCGAGTCTCGGCGCCCAGATCTCAGCGACGGTCTTCAGGCCCTCCGGGAACCGTCGGTACAGCCGAACCCCGCCGACCTTCATCGGCGGCACCTCGACGACCGTCACGGGGACCTGGACCTCCTGGCCGGAGGTCGTGGACGTCGGCCGGTAGTCGACGACCACCGCGTGGGTCATGCCTGCCTTGTAGCCCGCGAATCCCTGGATCTTCGGGGCGTTGCCGTCCATGTCGGGCCAGCTCGAGAAGTGCGGGATCGGGCTCTCGCTCCTCTTGCGGGGCGAAAAGCCCATCGAGCCGTGTCGTGGACGGTGTTCCTTCGGCATCGCGCCACTCCTCCGGAGAGAGCGGTCTCGTCACGCGTTCGATGACGCGCGTCGATCTCTGCGCAACCGTGACGCTTCCTGCGGTCCCAGAAGATTCGGGCCCGCACGGCCGGGGTCCGCGAGGGATTGCCCGGGAGGAACGTCTGGTTCGCGCGCTGAGGCGTCCCTATGGAGGGGGATTATATAACTCTTTGGAGCAACGACGCTCCACACTCCCAGAAATCGCGAACGGAGCGGTGTGCGCTGCGCGCGTCGCGATCAGCGCAGGAGCGCCCGGGCCTTCCGTTTCTCCGGGCCGTCGGACTCGGCTCGAAGCGGTACGATGACAGGTGCGTCGAGTTCGTCCTCGAGCTCCTCGTTCTCCGTTTGGTCCGCAAGGGCGCGCCAAAACGCCCGCATCCGTTCGTCGTGGTATTCGTCGCACATGGCGTGGCCGGACCGCCGTATTATCTACACTAGATAAAGAGGATTCGCCGGAAATGAGGATTCGCCGGAAATCGCCGACATCCGTTCGGGGTCTACGAAGGCCGGACCTGTCCACAGATGTATCGGGCCTGAGAACGGTCCCATAACGTTTAAGCGGGCCAGCCCGGGTATCGACGGGCAAGTGGGCGGGAACGCATGGAAGTGAAGCGGATGAAAGTGAAAGTCTGCCTCGTAGGTGAGGCGGCCGTCGGGAAAACCTCCCTCATCCGGCGATTCGTCCTCGACAACTTCGATGACAAGTACATCCAGACGCTCGGCACGAAGGTCTCGAAGAAGGAGATCACCTCCCGCACCCCGGACGGGTCGGGCGAACTGAAAATCGACATGACGATCTGGGACATCATGGGCCAGAAGGGCTTCCGCGAACTGCTCAAAGAGGCCTACTTCTACGGCGCGCGTGGCATCCTTGCCGTGTGCGACGTCACCCGGAAGAAGACCCTGGACGACCTGGACGACTGGATCGAGGGCGTGTACAGCGTGACGGGGAAGATCCCGATTGAGTTCCTCGGGAACAAGGTCGACCTCAAGGACGAGGGCCAGATCTCGGAGGACGACATGGTCCAGGCCGCTCGTGCCTACGACAGCCCGTTCCGCTTCACGTCCGCGAAAACGGGTGTGAACGTCGAGACGGCGTTCCAATCCCTCGCCGAGCGCGTCGCGAAGGAACGGTATGCGCGGAAGATCGTCCCCGACGAGTGAGAATTATCAGGGACGATACTCGCACCCGCACGATACATAAATCCCGGGTCCTTTGAGCCGGCTCACATGGCGCTGCCCGCCACGACCGGCCTCAAGCACGTGAAGGCGAAAGTGTGTCTGGTCGGCGACGTCGCCGTGGGGAAGACTTCCTTGATCAAGAGGTTCGTCCAGGACCAGTTCGACGACCGCTACATCGCGACCGTCGGCACGAAGGTCACGAAGAGGACGGTCGACGCGCTCTGGAAGGGCACCCCCGCGACGCTCGACATGATGGTCTGGGACATCATGGGCGAGAAGGGTTTCCGGGCGCTCCTGCGGGACGCGTACTTCGAGGGCTCCCATGGCGTGATCGCCGTGTGCGACCTCACCCGCAAGGACACGTTCTACGACCTCAACAATTGGGTCCAGATGATCCGGAAGCAGGTAGGAAACGTGCCCATCGTGTTCCTGGGGAACAAGTCCGACCTGAAGGAACGTCTCGTCGTCGCGGAAGAGGAGCTGGCCCGGATGGGCGCGATCCACAGCGCTGCGCACTTCCTCGCGTCCGCGAAGACCGGGCAGGGTGTGAACGAGGCGTTCGCGGCCCTGGCCAACTCGATCGGGCAGCGCGGCGAGGCCTAGTTGGTCCTCGGCCTGCGGGTCTCTTTCTGGCCGTGTTATCTCGAGGGATAACCGCGGAGCAACTCCTTTATAATGTGAGTCGGCTCCGCGCGTGGCAATCGGTTCGGGGAGCATCATGGACCACCAGAAGATGAAGGTCAAAATCTGTCTCGTCGGGGAGGGAGCCGTCGGCAAGACGTGCCTGATCCGACGATTCATCCAGGACCAATTCGACGATCGCTACATCTCGACGCTCGGGGCGAAGGTCTCGAAGAAGGAGATTAAGGTCGACGGGCCGAACGGCGGCATGGACATCGACATGACGATCTGGGATATCATGGGCGAGAAGGGGTTCCGTGAGCTCCTCAAGGAAGCGTATTTCCACGGGGCCCAGGGCGTCCTCGCGGTCTGCGACGTGACGCGCAAGGAGACCCTCGAGGACCTCGACGACTGGGTCGCCGCCGTCGTGAAGGTCACGGGCAACATCCCGATGGAATACCTCGCGAACAAATACGACCTGCGGGACCAGATGGCGGTCTCCGAATCCGACATCCGAGCGGCGGCGGAATCCCATCGCGCTCCGTTCCTCTTCACTTCCGCGAAGACGGGCGAGAACGTCGAGAAGGCGTTCGCGAACCTCGCTCGGATCATCGCGCAACGCGCCGCGTGACCTCAGCGCTCCGGGTTTTGTCCATACGCGGTCCGTGCGCTCTTGGTGTCTCAATCATGCCTCCAAGGTCAAAGTGTTTAAGTAGAAGCCTCGTGTATTCGAACGCGACCCACGCGGTGGGGCCGGCTTCACGATGGAACCTCCGGGAGAATCGGAAGAGTTACCTCCGGTGGACGCCTGGATTCACAAGGTCGATTTCCGGAGCACGGCGGAGGTCAAGATTCCGGAACGACTCGTAGACCAAGTCATCGGCCAAGAACGTGCGGTCGAGGTGATCCGAAAAGCCTCCGAGCAGAAACGGCACGTGATGCTGATCGGCGATCCGGGCACCGGCAAGTCGATGCTCGCCCGCGCGATGACGGAGCTCCTGCCGCGCGACGAACTCCAGGACATCATCGTCTATCACAACCCGGAAGACCCGAACGAGCCGAAAATTCGGGTTGTTCCTTCTGGCAAGGGCCGCGAGATCGTCAACGCGCAGAAGGCGGAGGCGATGCAGCGACGCGAGCAGAAGGCCTCCATGGTCATGACTATCGTCTTCTTCATCATCGGGCTGAGCGTCATCCTCTCGTACAACTGGGGCGTCGATCCGCCCGGCTTCCGACCCGACGCACCGAACATCATCCTGTTCGGCATCCTCGTGGCCGCTATCATCTACATCGCGACGCGCTACACGGGCCATCGCCAGGAGAACATGATGGTCCCGAAGCTCCTCGTGAGCCACACGCCTGAAGAGATGCCGCCGTTCATCGACGCGACGGGCAGCCACGCCGGCGCGCTCCTGGGGGACGTGAAGCACGATCCGTTCCAGAGCGGCGGACTCGAGACGCCCGCCCACGAACGCGTCGAGGCGGGTTCGATCCACAAGGCCCACAAGGGCGTCCTGTTCGTTGACGAGATCAACGTGCTCCGGATGGAGAGCCAGCAGTCCCTCCTGACCGCCATGCAGGAGAAGCGGTTCTCGATCGTCGGGCAGAGCGAGCGGTCCAGCGGGGCCATGGTGAAGACGGAAGCCGTGCCGTGCGATTTCGTCCTGGTCGCCGCAGGGAACCTCGACGCGGTCCAGGGGATGCATCCCGCCCTGCGCTCCCGAATCCGCGGCTACGGGTACGAGATTTACATGAAGAGCACGATGCTCGACACGGAGGACAACCGCCTGAAGCTCGTGCGATTCGTGGCCCAGGAGGTCGCGAAGGATCGCAAGATCCCGCACTTCGATCGCACGGCCGTCCTGGAGATCCTCCGGGAGGCCCAGCGCCGCGCGGGCCGCCGCGGACAACTCACCCTCCGCCTGCGCGAACTCGGAGGCCTCATCCGTGTCGCGGGGGACATCGGCCAGGAGGAGGGCGCGCCCCTCGTCCTCGCGAAGCACGTTCTCGCCGGGAAGCGGATCGCGCGCTCCCTCGAGCAGCAGGTGGCCGACCGCATGATCGAGCGCGGCAAGGAGTACCAGACGTTCATCACGGAAGGCTCGATCGTCGGGATGGTGAACGGCCTCGCGGTCCTGGTGGGCGACAACTCGATCTCCGAGATGAGCGGGATCGTCCTCCCGATTGCGGCGGAGGTGACCCCGGCCCAGGCGAAACAGGGCGGTCGGATCATCGCGACGGGACGCCTGGGCGAGATCGCGAAGGAGGCCGTCGAGAACGTCGCCGCGCTCATCAAGAAGTACACGGGCGAGGACATCTCGAACCACGACATTCACGTGCAGTTCGTCGGCTCCCGGGAAGGCACGGAGGGGGACAGCGCCTCGATTTCCGTCGCAACGGCGGTCATCAGCGCCCTCGAGGAGGTCCCCGTGAACCAAGCAGTCTCGATGACGGGATCCCTCAGCGTCCGCGGTCAGGTCCTCCCGGTCGGCGGCGTGACGGCGAAGATCGAGGCGGCGGCCGAACTCGGGCTCACGAAGGTCATCATCCCCCGATCGAACCTGAAGGACGTCCTCCTGGAGGACAAGTACCAGGGGAAGATCGAAATCGTGCCCGTCGACACGCTGAGCGAAGTCCTCGACGTCGCGCTCGTGGGACCGAAGAAGTCGGGCCTGATCAGCAAGCTCGTCGCCCTCGTCCCGAAGATCACCCCGGACAAACCGGGCCCCGCCGCGGTGCCTCAGTAGCCGCCCCGGAGGCCCATGGACGAAGCCCTGGACCTGTTCGAACTGGACGAGCCGATGCCCTGCTACGAGTTCAACGACCGCCTCGGGTCCACGCGGGACGACGGACGGTGCATGAGTTGCCGCAAGTTCCTCACGATTGAGTGTCCGTACATCGACCGGTTCCTCGGGGAGGACGGCGAGTGACGCGCGCGCTCTTCGTCGGGCGGTTCCAGCCGTTCCACCGGGGGCATCTCGCGATGGTGAAGCGGATCCTCGAGTCGAGCGACGAGATCATCGTGGGGATCGGCTCCGCGCAGTACAGCCACACGGGGGAGAATCCCTTCACGGCGGGGGAGAGGTACGAGATGATCAAGCGCTCCCTCGACGCGGAAGGCATCCCGAACTACCACATCGTCCCGATCCCCGACACCCACGTGCACAGCGTATGGGTGAGCCACATCCGATCCCTGGTCCCCCACTTCGACGTCGTGTACACGAACTCGGACCTCGTCGTGCGCCTGTTCCGCGAGCACGGGGTCAAGGTGCACTCCCCCCGCCTCGTGGACCGGGACCGTCTCTCCGGTACGCAGGTCCGGCAGCGCATCCTGAAGGGCGGCGACTGGGAGTCCCTCGTCCCCGCTGCCGTGGCGGAGTACATCCGGGAGATCGACGGGGTCGAGCGGATCCGGGAGACGTACAAATACTCGACCCCGTACGGGACCCGCGAGAATCACACGGGAGAGGAATAGAAAAGGGACGACCCGCCCGCCGTTGATGACGGGACGGGTGGGCAGGCATCCCTCCAAAACGGGACCGCTTTTCGGATTCCTACCCGTGATACGCGTAGGCATACGGGCAAATAACCACCACTTACCAGATGGTTACCATATGAAGTTCCGTTTCGACGGACCTGGACATCACCATTCGATGAGGTAGCCGCAGTAGGAATCTCCCCGGAGCATGCAGGCGACCTTCGAGACGGTCCCCTTCCTCCCGAGCATGGCGAGACCCCCTTCGTACGAGCCCAGCCACGCCGCGCATCGAGCTGGGCTGCTAATCCAGTCGTAGTTCTTCATGATCGCCCGGCGGTCCTGGATCTCGACCTCTAGGCGCCCGTGGTTGAACTCCCGGTTGTACGCGTTCGGGGTCAGTTCAAGGATCACGGGAAAGGGGACCAAGCGCGTGATGAGACGCCTCACGGAGGGGAAGTTCGGGATGACCTCGCGGAGCATCCGGCGAATCGTCTCGTAGGTGCCGTCGCCAAGGCGGGACTCGATCAGTTCGAGGGCCTGCAGGGCGTTCCGGAGCGGGTACCAGCCGTCGGTATCGACGCGCGCGGGATCGAGGCCGACCTCCCGCAGGATGTCGTCGGCCGCCTTGCGGCCGAACGTCGCCGCGACCCAATGGTGGTAGTTCCGGAAATGGCTCCCCCGGATCATCGGGGCGATGAGGCGATCTCCGCGCGTCTCCGCGAGCTCCGTGAAGACCGCTCGCCCGACGTCCGAGGCGGAGTAGAGCTTCCCGCGCCGCTCCCCGCCGACGCTCCGCACGAGGTCCGCACGGACGAGCTGCCCGAGGGCCCGGCTCACATGCGGGAGCCGGAGCATGGTCTGTTGGGAGATCTGCACGGGCGTCTTCGGACCGGGGATGACCGCCGCGAGGACCTTCTCCCGTTGCCCGCTCGCGAGCACGTAGGAGAGCTTGTCCATCACGGAGGGAGGGCGTGCGCGCGCGGGCTGCATCGGGCACCCGGAGCGTTGCATGAAACGGCGGGCTCATTACCCTTTCCTCCCTACCATGGCGATCCGAGGTGCGTGAGCAGGACGGGGACGAGGAGGGATGCCATGAGGTGGACCCTCCGGACGCGCAGGGTGATCGGCACAGACCCGACCAGGGCCGCGAGGGCGGCGATTCCGACGCCGACGGGACCCGACGCCACGCCGATCAGGACGACGAGCGCGACGAGACAAACCCCCGACAGGACCCGAGGGTCGCGGGAGGCCCAGCGGACGGCGAAGGCCCGCCCGATCCTTGCGGCTGCGGGAGCCGCGAGGGCACACGCGACGAGGGCGGAGGCGACGAGCGTGAGGAGCAGTGACGGCACCGCCGCGATCTGGGTCCACCCGTCGGGGTCGCCGACGAGGTCCCGGACGGCCGCCGCGGCGCCGCTCCGCGCCCGATGGATGATGAACAGGACGCCGACGCTCAGGAGGGTCGTCGAACTCGAGACCGCACCGAGGACGACGAGGAAACCCGCCGGGGTCGTGGAGCGCCGGCCGATCGACGCCAGGGTGGCGGCCGATCCGCCGCTGAGCCCCGGCAGCCACGACACGCTCGCCCCGGCCAGGGTCCCTCGGATCGACCAGCGGAGATCCGCTTTGGTGAGACGTGGCAGAGGCGAGATCCGCTGCTGCGGGATCGTTCCCGGCCTCGAGCGGACGCCCACGACGAGGTTCGGGATGCCGAAGAGGCCGGAGAACAGGGGGAAGAGGACGACGTCCGAGGGGAGCGGCCCGGAATCCCGAAGCACAGCAACCCCGAGCGCAGCGGCCAGGAGCTGGACCCACGCCGCTCGGGCCGCGCGACGGGCGCGTCGAGGCGGATGGACCTCGGACGCGAGGAGGGCCAGCAGGAGGAAGGCGAGGAACGGACCCGTCCAGGGGCGAAAGGCGTCCGCCAAGCCGATCGGCTCTCCAAGGATCCACCGCATCGGGAGGAGGAGGAACGCCGCGAAAGCGGTCCCGAGGAGGGCACCCCGGGCTGCGAGGGCGACAGCCCGCGCGCCTTCGCCATCGAGGAGGAGACGGTGGCCCGGCAGCGTCGCGAGGGCCGTGTCTTCGGAAGGCGCGCCGAAGAACACGCTCGGGACGAAGTCGAATGCCGCGTGGCTCGCGGCCGTCGCAAGGAGGAAGCACGCCAGCAGGACGTCCGTCGCGGGATCCCCCTGCGCATGAGGCAGGACGGCGGCAAGGGCCCCCACCCAGGCGGGTCGCGTCGCGAGGACGAGGGCCGCGACGTTGTTCACGTGGAGGCCGGGCGAGAGCCCCGTCACGAGGCCCGTCCCGACGCCGAGGATCGTGACGAGGGCGAACCCCGCTGCGAAGACGAGGACATCCACCGGCGGGGCAACGGTCCGACGGCCGTCAAGGTCCGTCGTGCGTGTAGGCTACACTCACGAACCGGATGGAGGCGGCCCCCAGCCGCCTCCGCCGGGCGTCTCGATGACGACCACGTCGTCCCGCCGGATCTCGCGCGTCACCTTCGATGGGAGGACGTACCTGCGTCCCGACCGGATCAGCGCGTTCCGTCCCGGGAGGCCGTCGTGGCCTCCCTGCAGGCCTCTCGGCGCGACGCGCCTACGTTCCGAGAGGATCGAGAGGACGCCTCTCTCCGCAAGGAACCGGACCGCGCGGCGGACCCCGTCGCCGCCGCGATGGCGGCCCGCGCCGCCGCTCCCGGGGAGGAGCCGGTACGCCTCGACCCGAAGGGGATACGCGAGCTCGAGCGCCTCCACGGGGGTGTTCCGCGTGTTCGTCATGTGGGTGTGGACGCCGGACATCCCGTCGCGGTACGGGAGGGCTCCCTCCCCGCCCGCGATCGTCTCGTAGTACGAGAACGCCGGATCGAGGCCTCCGATCGTCAGGTTGTTCATCGTCCCCTGGCTCTGCGCGGGGATGCGGTCCGCAAGGGGATCCGCGAGCGCGAGGAACAGGACATCCGTGATTCGCTGGGATGTCTCCACGTTCCCCGCCGCGACGGCCGCCGGGCGGCGGGCCCGTACGAGGCTCCCTTCCGGAGCGCGCACGGTGATCGGGCGGTACGCGCCGGCGTTCCGCGGGGCATCGGGGTCCGTGAGGCAGCGGACGACATAGTACACGGCGCTGGTCGTGACGGACAACGGCGCGTTCACGTTCCCCCGGACCTGGCGCGAGGTGCCCTCGAAGTCGACCGTGATCCCGGAGCCTCCGATCGTGACCTCCGCGCGGATCCGCAGGAGGTTCGGGTCGCGCGAGGTGGCGCCCTCCAGGACGTCCTCTGCGGACCACGTGCCTCGGGGCAGATCCCGGATCGCGGCTCGGACGCGCCGTTCCCCGTAATCCAGCAGGTCCCCGATCGCCGTGTGAAATCTCGTGACGCCCTGTTTCGCGACGAGCTCCGACAGGCGGCGCGCGCCGAGCTCGTTCGCGGACACCTGGGCCCTCAGGTCCCCGAGCCTCTCCGTCGGGTTCACGGTCTCCCTCCGGAAGCGAGTCACGATCCTGGCGTCCTCGCGCCCTTCCCGCAGGAACTTCTGCGGTTCCAGGACGATCCCCTCGTCCTCGAGGTGGGTCGCGTCCGCCGGCATCGATCCGGGCACACGTCCGCCGATGTCCGCGTGGTGGGCTCGATTCACGAGGTACCCGAGGATCACGCCCCTTGCGAAGGCGGGCCGGATCATCGTCACGTCCGGGAGGTGGGTCCCGCCCCGGTACGGATCGTTCAGGATGATCTGGTCCCCCTCCCGGAGGGTCCCCGGGAAGTCCTGGAGGACCGCTTCGACGGCCATGGGCATCGCGCCGAGGTGCACGGGGATGTGCTCCGCCTGCGCGATCATCCGACCGTCCGAGTCGAACAGGGCGCAGCTCGCGTCCATCCGCTCCTTGATGTTCGGCGAGTACGCGGTCCTTCGCAGGGCGACGCCCATCTCGTCCGGGATGAAGACGACGGTGGAGTGGAAGACCTCGAGGTCGATCGGGGTCATCGTGCCACCTCGATCTCGAGGAGGCCCAGGTCGTCGATCGCGAACGAGGCGCCCGGGGGGACCGCGGTCGTCGCGTGTTCCTCCTCGACGATCGCAGGCCCGTCCGCTCGGAATCCGGTCGGAAGGGACGAGCGGTGGAGGACCTTCGTGTCGGTCCACGTTCCCTCGAAGAGACATCGACGGATCGACGCGCGCGGGGTCACGTCCCCGGGCGGAGGCGGGAACCAGGTCCGCCTCGGGACTCGGACCGCGAGGCGGATCGTGACGACCTCGATCGGCTCCCCCGGTCGGGCGTAGCCGTACCGGCGCCGATGCGCCCGCCGGAACGCGGACGCCAGGTCGCCTCGGGCGGGCACGTTGATCTCATAGCTCTGGCCGCGGAATCGGACGTCCACGCTCGCCTCAAGGATCGCCTTGCCGGAAGGGAGTCCCTGCGCCGCGAGGTCGTGCTTCGTACGCGCTTCGAAGGACGCCAGGATCCGTCGGATGTCCGACGCGGATCCTTCGAGCGGCCGGACGAGGCTTCGGCTGTACTCGAGCCGCGCGTCGGAGATGAGAATCCCGTACGCGGAGAAGGCGCCCGGAAGGAACGGAATGAGGACGCGCGGAGCGCCGATCTCCCTTGCGAGGGCGTGCGCGTGCATCGGACCCGCCCCGCCGAAGGCCAGGATGGTAAAATCTCGGGGATCGAGGCCGCGCCTCGCGAGGACGAGCCGCATCGACTTCGCCATCGTGGCGCGCACGATGCGCTGGACTCCCATCACGGTCTCGTCGAGGGAGTGCCCGAGGCGCGCTGCGAGCGACGCGAGTCCCTCACGGGCGCGGTCCGCGTCAAGGGGGAGGCGGCCTCCGAGCAGGCTCGGTCCGAGGATCCCGGCCACGAGGTCCGCGTCCGTGACGGTAGGCTGCAAGCCGCCTCGGCCGTAGGCCATGGGACCCGGGTCCGCCCCCGCGCTCTGCGGGCCGACACGGAGCGCTCCGCCGGAATCGACCCACGCGAGGCTGCCCCCGCCCGCGCCGACGGACTCGATGTCGACGACGGGGATCGCGATCGGGAACGTGTCGATCATCGCGTTTCTCGTCCACGAGGGCCGGCCGCGGACGATGGCGGAGAGGTCCGCGCTCGTACCGCCCATGTCGAAGGTCACGAGGTCCCTGCGGCCCGTGCGCCGGGAGAGGGCCACGGCCGCTGCGACGCCCCCCGCGGGGCCGCTTAGGACGATGTCGACCGGTCGGCGCACCGCCTGGCGGTGCAGGACTGTGCCGCCGGACGACTTCATCACCTGGAAGTCGCGCCCGAACCCGTCCGCAAGGTCCTCGAGATATCGAGCGACGAGCGGCTTGATGTACGCGTCGAGGACCGTCGTGGACGAGCGCTCGTACTCTCGGAATTCCGCGAGGACCTCGTGGCTCACGGAGACGGGAAGCCCCCGAAGGGCTTTCGCAAGCCGGCGTTCGTGGTCCCGGCGGAGGAACGAAAAGAGCAGCGCGATCGCGACGGAGTCCGCGCCGCTCCTTCGGATCGCGCGCGCGACCCGGTCGACCTCCCGGGCGGACGGGGCCTTCCGGACCCGGCCCGAGGCATCGACCCGCTCCGCGAGGCCGAAACAGAGGTCCCGCTCCACGGGCGGCGGAGGCCGTGCGATCCTCAAGTCGTACAAGGAGGGCCGGTTCTGTCGGCCGATGGTCAGGAGATCCTCGAACCCTTTCGTCGTGACGAAGGCAGTCCGTGCGCCCCTTCGCTCGAGGATCGCGTTCGTAGCGACCGTCGTCCCGTGGGCCATCGCGGTCGCGCCGAGTTCGCGAAGGCCTTTCAGGACCGCGGAGGACGCGACGGGGGTCGAGGGAATCTTCGTCGAGACGACCCGGCCGGCTTGGAACGCGACGAAGTCCGTGAACGTGCCGCCCACATCGACCCCGACGTCCACGCGTGCGGAATGGAGGATCGCTTCAAGTCCTTTGTCCGCGAGGTTCCCGGCATTCCCGCGACGACGGAAGCCGCCTCACGGACGGTGTCACGAGTTCCCGTTGTCCTTTAGAGAGCCTTCCATGAACTGCCGATACCCTTCGAGGTCCAGCAGTCCGTGCCCGCTGTAGTTGAAGGCGATGACGGTCTCCTCGTTCCGTCGCTTCGCCTCGAGGGCGAGGTCGATCGCCCCGCGGATCGCGTGGCATGTCTCCGGCGCGGGCACGAGCCCTTCCGTCTTCGCGAAGATCTCCCCCGCCTGGAACGTGCTTCCCTGTCCGACCGCCCGCGGCTCGACGAGGCCCGCGTCCAGGAGGACGCTGAGGGTCGGGGCGGTCCCGTGGTATCGGAGCCCGCCCGCGTGGATCCGCGGTGGCACGAACGTGTGTCCGAGCGTGTGCATCTTCACGAGGGGCGTCATCTCCCCCGTGTCTCCGAAGTCGTACTCGTACCGTCCGGCCGTCATCGACGGCACGGTCTCCGGCTCGACCGCGACGAACCGAGTGTCGACGCGTCCCTGGAGCCGCTCCCCCATCATCGGGTACGCAAAGCCCGCGAAGTTCGAGCCGCCGCCGACGCTTCCGACCATGACGTCCGGGGTCACGCCCGCGAGGTCGAACTGCTTCCTCGCCTCCTGGCCGATAATCGTCTGGTGCATGAGGACGTGGTTCAGGACGCTCCCGAGGGAGTATCGCGTGTTCGTGCTCGTCACGGCAGCCTCGATCGCCTCCGAGATCGCGACCCCGAGGGATCCGGGATGGTCCGGATCCTGGGAGAGGATCTTCTTCCCGACGTTCGTCTGATCGCTCGGGCTCGAGACGACGTCCGCGCCGAAGAGCTTCATGAGGTATTTTCGGTAGGGCTTCTGGTCGTACGAGACGCGGACCATGAAGATCTTCGACCGCATGCCGAAGTAGTTCGTCGCGAGCGCGAGGGCGGATCCCCACTGCCCCGCCCCGGTCTCCGTCGTGTAGGCTTCGATCCCCTCCTTCGCGGCGAAGTACGCCTGCGCGAACGCCGTGTTCGGCTTGTGAGACCCAACGGGCGAGAGGTCCTCCCTCTTGTAAAAGATCTTCGCGGGCGTCTTCAGGTACGCTTCAAGGCGCGTCGCGCGGCAGAGGGGCGTCGGCCGACCGAGGCGGTAGTACGCCTCGCGCAGGACCTCCGGAATCGGCTCGAACCGGTTCGGGCTCATCTCCTGGCGGATGAGTTCCTTCGGGAACAGGGGCTCGAAGGCCTGCGGCGGGACGGGTTCCTTTGTGCCCGGGTGCAGGTAGGGCGGAAAGGGGCCGGGAAGGTCCGGGAGAATGTTGTACCACGAGCGCGGGAGGTCGTCCGCTCCGAGAAGGATTCTCACATCGCCGGACTCCGCCGATTCCGCATGCGTCGTCTGCATGGCCTCCACCGTGGAGCTCGCGCGAACTCGGTGACAATATATAACGATTTTGTTCTATGGTGTTCATTTGTATTCGTTCATAAGAGAAAGGATTAACCCTCAGCGCACCGTTCCGTACATTGCGTTATCACGATGTGGGCTCGGTTTCGCACGTACTTCAAAGGCTTCCCGGCGCAGGAGAAGGTCGCGCAGATCATGGTCGTGTACGGCCTCCGCGTCGAGGGCGGGAACGTCTTCGCGGGGGACATCAAGCTGTCCGACACGGCGATGGCCCGAGCCGCGGGCGTGGACCGGAGGGTCGTGACGGCGACCGTCGACACGATCGACAAGAACGCGGAGCTGCGCTCGTTCTTCGACAAGCTCCGGCCCGTCTGCAACCTCCTCGAAGTTGCGCCGCTCATGAACTGGGGCGCGATCGAGATCGTGCCGTTGAACGCGGCGAAGCCCGGCATCCTGGCGGGCGTCGCGGCGATCATCGCGCAGGCGGGCATCTCGATCCGGCAGGTGATCATGGACGACCCGGAGCTCGTGGACGACCCGCACGGATTCATCGTGACGGAGGCGCCCGTGCCGGAGCGACTCCTGCCGCAGATCAAGCAGGTCGACGGCGTGAAGAGCGTCGTCCTGCACTGAGCCGACAGACTTTTCCCGGGGAGGCCCCGTGGCGGTTCCGATGGGCTGGCGAGGGCTTCTGCGCGTCGTGGACTTCCAGGCGCTCCTGTCCGCCCAGCCTGTCGTCGCGGCGGCCCTCGACAAGGCGCAGCGGGCGAGCGGCACCCTGGCTCCCGAGGTGAAGACGCTTCGAGAGGGGTACCGCCTGCTCGCGAAGGTCCTGTGGACGCGGCGCGCGTCGATCCAACGGGTGCACGACCTCGCCTGGCTCGATCACACGGTCGTCTCCGTCGGAACGCGCCTCGGCCGGACGTGGACGGGGGAGGATGGCGTCCGCGCGATCGACGCGGCCGAGCGGACGACGACAGCTCCGGTCTTCCTCGAGCTCTTCCCGCGGGAAGGTTCGATTTGGATCGAGATTCCCGTGCAGGCGTTCGCAGGGATCAGCCCGAATGTGAAGTTCGAGCTTGGGATTTCGGGTCCCGTCCGGGTCGGGATCGTCCCCAACGGGAAGCTGAAGGCCCTGTACGACGCGACCGGGACCGCGAAGTTCGATGCGCCGCCCACGGCCGTCAGCGTCCTCGGGGAGCTGGAGGCGCTCGCGGCGGCCGCGCGACGCGCATCGAGCCCCAGCGTGGCCCTCGTCTTCGCCGCGTCCTCATTCGAGGAGCGTGCCGCCGAATAAGCGCGCGTGGTCCCTCATCATGCAGCGGTTCTGGATGACCCGCTTGCCGGCCGCCTCCGCCTTCTTCGCGGCCTCGTCGTGGCGGATGCCGAGCTGCATCCAGATGACCTTCGCCGGACCCTTAGTCGCCTGGTCCACGACGGGCGGTACGTCGGCGGAAGGTCGGAAGATGTCGACGGCGTCGTACGGGATCGGGACGGCATCGAGGGACGGATATGCTTTCTCGCCCAGGATCTCCGTGGCCGTCGGGTTCACGGGGATGATTCGATAGCCGTGCATCTGGAGGTACTTCGGGACGCGATGCGCATCCTTCGCAGGATCCTTCGAGCAGCCGACGACCGCGATCGTCCGTATCTCGCCGAGGATCCGCTTGAGTTCCGAGTCGTCAACCATGGCGTCGTCGGGAAGAATCGGCCGCCGCGCTTAAGTCTTCGCCGGGAGAAGGCGGCGGATCGCCTCTTTCAGACTCGCGGCCAGGTCGAGCCCTTCGACGGAAGCGGGCGGGAACCACCGGATCTCCGAATGCTCCTCGTCTGCGATCCGCACTTCCCCGGACCATCGAGTCACGAGGAAGAGATAGTGTCGGAACACCTCTTTCGAGGTCGGGTCGACGTCCTCGTAAATGCCGAGGAACCGCGGGCCGAAGACCTCGATGTCCAGTTCCTCGCGAAGCTCGCGCACGAGGGCCTGGGAGGGTTCCTCGCACGGCACGAGATGGCCGCCGAACGCGTCCCACATTCCCGCGAAGCGTACCGCGCTCGTGCGCTTTCCCAGGAGGACGCGACCGTCCCGCACGAGGAGGCCGGTTGCGGTAACATGGATCACGGGCCGGGGAAGGCACTCGCGGGTTATCCAGGTTCTCGGGCCGAGGATCTGATTCGCCGGAGCTGGAAAAGTTAACCTTAAACAAGGTTAACTTCGCGATGGATGGAGATCCGTTCCCACGGTCCTTCTCCGAAGCCTCCCAAAGATTCATGCGCGCGTCGCCCCTGGCATGCAACGATGGAGGCGGTCGCCCAGGAGATCGCGGAGCGATTGCGGGTCGCCCCTTTCGTGAAGATCGTGACCCACATCGACGCGGACGGGATCACGGGCGGTGCGATCGCTTCCGAGGCGCTTGCCCGCGCGGGGATCGAGCACGAGGTCGCGTTCGCGAAGAAGCTCGACGAAGCGACCCTCGCGGAAATCAAGAGGCCGGGACCACCGCTCGTCTGGTTCGTGGACCTCGGGGCGGGACTCATGCACGCGATGCACGGACTCGATGCGGTCATCACGGACCACCACGTCCCGACAGAGCGGGAGGTCCCGAAGGCCCTGCGGGGGGACCTGATGCGCTTCGCCGAATCCGTCGATCGCGTGCTCATGTTGAACCCCCACCTCGAAGGCGAGGGGTCCGACGTGGCGAGCGGCGCCGGGTGCGCCTACGCGGTCGCAAAGGCCCTCGACGCGCGGAACACGGACCTCGCGGCAGTCGCGATCGTAGGCGCGGTCGGGGACGTTCAGGACCAGGAGTTCCGCCGCCTCTCGGGATACAACCGCACGATCCTCGAGGACGGCATTACCGCCGGCGTGGTTCAGGCCCAACCGGATCTTCGCCTCTTCGGGCGCGAGACCCGCCCCGCCTACAAGATGCTCCAGTATGCGACGGATCCATGGATCCCGCGCCTGAGCGGGAGCGAGGAGGCGTGCATCGCGTTCCTCCTGGAGCTCGGGATCGACTTGAAGGTCGAGGAGCACTGGCGGACGTGGTCGGACCTGGACCGGGGCGAGAAGCAACGGGTCGTGTCCGCCCTCGTGAGTCACATGCTCGAACGAGGTTGCGGCATTCGCGAGGTCGAACGCCTCGTCGGGGAGACGTACACCCTCGTGCGGGAGCCGATCGGGAGCCCGACGCGCGACGCGAAGGAGTTCGGCACCTTGATCAACGCGTGCGGTCGCTACGACCAGCCCGAGATCGGGTATCGCGTGTGCCGCGGGGACCGCGATGAGTACCTGGCGAAGGCGCTCAAGCTCCTCCGCGGGCACCGGGAGTACCTGATGGGCTCGATGGACGCGATCGCGGAGGCCGGGATCAACCAGATGGACGCCATCCAGTACTTCCACGCGGCGGACAAGATCCGCGACACGGTCGTCGGGATTGCGGCGAGCATGGCCCTCAGTCGGGAGAACACTTCGAAGGACCTGCCGATCATCGCGTTCGCGAACGCGGACGACGGGATCAAGGTGTCCGCGCGGACGACGCGGGAACTTGTCGCCCGCGGACTCGATCTCGCGGCGGTCATGCAGGCCGCGAGCAAGGCCGTCGGCGGGCAGGGCGGTGGACATCACGCCGCCGCCGGCGCGACGATCCCCCCCGGGACGGAAGAGCGGTTCCTCGAAATCGCGAACCGGATGGTCCGTGAGCAGTTACAGAAGTAGATGCCGAAACCGAGATTGTCGACGTAAGATTTAGGACGGCTCCGACGATGGCCGCGTCGGAGGGACCTGCCACGGCCAACTGCCCTGCCTGTGGATACAGCAAGCTTCTCCTGAAAGAGGCCGCGTGCTTAGCTTGCGGCAAGCGCGGATGCGAGAAGTGTCTCTTCACCTTTGGGACGGTCCAGCCGGACCCGTCGAAGGACATCTTGGCGCAGCGGGTGTGTTCGTGGCCCTGCTTCGACCGGTGGGCCTCCGGCGTGATCGCGCAGGGGTACACCCCCATGCCATGGGGCCAGAACTGGATCCTCCGCGACACCGTCCTGTATCCGCAATACGTCCCGAGGCTTCGCGCGATGGCGGAGGAACGCAGGGTGAACCTCCAGCTGCAACACGCCAAGAATCTCGTGACGGCGGAGCGGTTCGAGGACGCCGCAAAGGTCTACGAATCCCTCGGCTTGTGGAAGGAAGCGGGCGACGTGCGCCGGACAGGCAAGAGGACGGTCGTCACCCAGGTTCAGGTCGACCTGAACAGCCTGATCGATCAAATGCGCCGGGGTGGCCTCACGACGGCATACACATGTCCTTCGTGCCAGAGCCCGATCCGGATCACACCCGATACCGACGCCGGCTCGCTTCGTCACTGCCGGCACTGTGGATCCGTGATACAGACGACCGATCTCGCAGAGTTCCTCGGTCGAGTCGTCGGCAGCTCCTGAGTTGCAGACGCAGCAAACCTTTTATAAGCCGCGCCACTTCGACGGGCGCTCTTCCCGGGAGGAGCCGATGACTGATGACGCCCCGCGGGCGTGCGGGGCGGAAGGAGGTCTCCACGATGGCCAAGCCCATGTACGTGCGTTTCGAAATGCCGAAGGAGCTCGTCGACAAGATGTACCAGTCGATCGAGCTGGCGAAGGAGAGCGGGAAGGTCCGCAAGGGGACGAACGAGGTCACGAAGCTTGTTGAGCGAGGCGAGGCCGCGTTCGTTGTCATGGCGGAGGACGTCCAGCCAGAGGAGATCCTCGCCCACATGCCCCTGCTCTGCGAGGAGAAGGGCGTGCCCTACGGGTATGTCCCGAGCAAGCAGGAGCTCGGCGTCGCGGTCGGCCTGGGGAAGGCGACCGCCTCCGTCGCGATCATGGAGGCGGGGAAGGCGAAGCCGCTCCTGGACGACCTCGCGGCGAAGGTCCGTGCCCTGAAGAAGTGACGATCCTCGGACTCGGTGAAGGTGAACGATGGCGGACGAAGACAGCATCCCTGCAGAGGTCGTCGAGGTCGTCGGGCGGACCGGGATGACGGGCGAGGCCACCCAGGTCAAGGTCCGCGTGCTCGACGGCCGGGACAAGGGACGGATCATCACACGGAACGTGAAGGGGTCCGTCCAGGTGGGGGACGTCCTCATGCTCCGCGAGACGGCCCGCGAAGCCCGGAAGCTCTCCATCCGGTGAGACGATGCCGATTCGACGGTCCTGCTCGTTCTGCGGCAATGAGATCGAACCGGGGACGGGCAAGATGTTCATCCGCAAGGACGGAACCGTGTACCTGTTCTGCTCGCACAAGTGCCAGTCGAACCTCCTGACCCTCGGACGCGTGCCGCGTTGGACGCCATGGACCCAGGCGTTCCGCCGGGCGACGGCTCGGGCGGCCGAGGAGGCGGTCGTCGCGGAGGAGCCGGTCCAACCCGCGGTCGGCGTGGCCGCGACGGTCACGATTGAGACGCCCAAAGGGAAAGACATACCCTCGGACCTGGCGGACCTGATCGACAAGCGGATCGGACCGGATCTCTCGCGGGGGGATATTGAGCGCCTGTACGGGGACTTCGTCGGAAGCGACGCGTTCCGGACCTCGATCCTCGGCTGGACGAAGAAGAAGCACGGGGCGAAGCCCGTGACCCGCGTGGAGAAGGCGGAGTTCGTCGCCTGGAAAGATTCGCCCGACGGCCGCCGGGTGTTCAAGGCGTGGCTCGACCATCAGTGGGCAAAGGTGAAGGGCCGCAAACGGGAAGCGGAGGAAGAGGAGACTCCCGCGCCGACGGCGAAAAAGGCGAAGAAGGCGGGATGACCCTGGCGGACCGGACGTTCGTGCTCCTGAAGCCGGACGCGGTGCAACGAGGCCTTGTGGGCGACATCGTGCAACGGTTCGAGCGCCGCGGGCTGAAGTTGGTCGGGCTGAAGATGGTGCGCGTCACGCGGTCCCTCGCAGAGACGTATTACACGGAACACAAGGGCAAGGCCTTCTTCGAGCCGCTCATGTCGTACATTACGTCGGGACCGGTCGTCGCGCTGGTCCTCGAAGGCGACGGAGTAGTGTCCATCGTCCGGAGGATGATGGGCAAGACGGACGCGGCGGAAGCGGAGCCCGGGACGATCCGCGGCGATCTCGCCCTCACGATCGGTCGGAACGTGATCCACGGGTCCGATTCGCCGGAAAGCGCGAAGCGAGAGATCCCGCTGTTTTTCCGGGCGGACGAACTCTTGGGCTACTCACGGATCGACGAGTCGTCGCTGCGGGAGTAGTTCGACGGCGTTCTGCCTCTCCGGGGAAGCTTTATGCCCTCCAGGAGGGCTCAATACACCCGCAACTGCTATGGCGTTCCCCCCGAGTCCGCTCAGCCCCGATTCCTCCGGGACTCCGCCCTCGCCCGATTCTCCGTTCGATGCGGGCTCGATCGCGGACCAGCACATGCGCCTTCACACGGCCGCGAACGATTCCTCCAACGCGGGCTCAAAGCCGAGGGAACCGAGCCCTTGGGCCACCATCCTCTTCGTGATCCTCTTCCTCTTGTTCGTCGGAAGTCTCGTGCTCCCAATTCTTTTCCGGTGAGGCTCACGGACCGCAACTTCTAATAGGCGTCCCCTGTTCGAACGCCGGCCATGGCTTCGATCCGGCAGCCGATCGTGTCCGTCCTCGGACACGTGGACCATGGGAAGACGACCCTCCTCGACCGCATCCGCGGCACGGGGGTCGCGGGCCGCGAGGCTGGCGGGATCACGCAGCACATCGGCGCCACGGAGGTGCCCCTCACAGCGATCATGGAGGCGTGCGGGGAGCTCGTGAAGGGCAAGTCCTTTCGGATCCCGGGCCTCCTCTTCATCGATACGCCCGGGCATGTGGCCTTCTCGACCCTCCGGGCGCGAGGCGGCGCGCTCGCGGACCTCGCGGTCCTTGTGATCGACGTGAACGAGGGCTTCCGCCCGCAGACGATCGAGAGCCTGAACATCCTGAAGCGGTACAAGACGCCTTTCATCGTTGCGGCGAACAAGATCGACCTCGTCCCGGGCTGGCGGAAGCACGAGGATCGGCCCTTCGTGACGTCGTACGCGGACCAGCCGGCCTCCGCGCGGGACGAGCTGGACCGTCGGCTGTACGAACTCGCGGGGCGCCTCTACGAGCACGGCTTCTCCGCGGAGCGCTACGACCGGGTCGAGGACTTCACGGCGAACCTCGCGGTCGTGCCGGTGAGCGCGAAGTTCGGCGAGGGGATCCCGGACATCCTCCTCATGCTCATCGGGCTCGCCCAGCGGTTCCTCGAGGACCAACTGCAGACCGCCGAGGGACCGGCGGAGGGCACGATCCTCGAGGTGAAGGAGGAGAAGGGGGTCGGCGTCACGCTCGACGCGATCATCTACCAGGGCGTCCTGTCCCGAGGCGACACAATCGTCTTCGGGACGGGAGGCGCGCCCGGCACGACCAGGGTGAAAGCCCTGCTGAAGCCGAAGCCCCTCGACGAGATCCGAGACCCCCAGGAGCGCTTCGACTCCGTCCCGCGCGTCGGCGCGGCCTCCGGCGTGAAGATCGTCGCGAGCGGTCTTGACGGCGCGGTCGCCGGCGCACCGATTCGCAGCGCGACGAAGGCCGACCTGGCGGGCGTCATCGAGCAGATCGCGAAGGAGTCCCAGGTGGACATCGAGACCCAGGAGGAGGGGATCCTCGTGAAGGCGGATGCGATCGGTTCCCTCGAGGGCCTCGCGTTCGAATGCAAGCAGGCCTCGATCCCCATCCAGTTCGCGCGCCTGGGCCCTGTGTCGAGACGGGACGTGACGGACGCCGCGACGGCGAAGAACCCGCTGCACCGGGCGATCCTCGCCTTCAACCTCGAGGTCCTTCCGGATGCGAAGGCCTCGCTCGCGGACCATCCGGACCTCGCGCTCCTCCAGAGCGACGTGATCTACCGGCTCATCGAGGACTACCAGAAATGGCTCGCGGAGCGGAAACGGCAGCTCGAGGAGGAGAGCCGCAAGGGGATGGCGTACCCGGCGAAGCTCCTCTTCCTCCCGGACCATTCCTTCCGAACATCGAAGCCCGCGATCTTCGGCGTGCGCATCCTCGGGGGCCGCATCCGGACGGGGGAGGCCCTCATGCGAGCCGACGGGCGATCCCTCGGACGGATCAAATCGATCCGGAGCGGAGAGCAGACGCTCGAATCGGCGGGTCAGGGGAAGGAGGTCGCCCTTGCCGTCGACGGCATCACGATCGGGCGGCAGATCGCCGAGGGCGACGTCCTCTACGTCGACCTCCCGGAGGCGGACGCCCGGACGCTGGGCCGCCGCATGGACCTCGGCCACGATGAGGTTGCGGTCCTTGGGGAGATCAGCGCGATCAAGCGGAAGGAGGATCCGTTTTGGGGCATGTAAAGGACCTTCAGGCTGCGCTCCCCCGGAAGCATCTCTGCAAGGATTGCGACAAATGGTACGGGCAAGAGGACGACGAGTACGGTCCGTGCATGTACAAGCACATGCGGAGGGAGAAGCGGTACGTCACGTACGGGTATCATGAGTGCGATGAGGGCGAGGAGCTGGAACGGCGGGTGGACCTGTGGAGATCGCGCGAATCCGAAGACTCGAGGAGCGAGACATCGACGACGCGATCGCCCTGACGGACCTCGAATCCTGGGGCTACACGCGAGCCGACTTCCGGCGTCTGCTCTTCCTGTCTCCGGACGGCTGCCTCGCGACGGAAATCGAAGACCGGCTCGTCGGCGTCCTCACGACGACGACCTACGACGGTCTCGCCTTCCTCGGCGCCGTCATCGTGCGGCCCGGTCTACGGGATCAGGGCCTCGGGAAGAGGATGATGGAGGCCGCCCTGGATCACCTTCGAACGCGAGGCGTCGAGACCGTCCGGCTGAACGCGTATCTCCGCGCGATCCCGTTCTACGAGCGCCTCGGATTCCGCCCGGAGTACGAGGTCGTCCGCTGGCGTGGAACGGATCCCGGAGGGCCGGTCTTCGGGATCCGTCCCGTCCGCCTCGCGGACCTCCCGTCCCTGATCGCGTTCGACGCCCCGTTCTTCGGGGCGAGGCGGGACCGGTTGCTCGCGCGTCTCGCCGAGGAGTTCCCGGAGACGTTCCTCGTCGCGATCCGAGGCGGTCGCATGCGCGGCTACCTCGTTGGGAATCCGAGCGGAGATTCGTGCGAGATCGGGCCCTGGGTCGTCGAACCCGGGTTCCCGGGGATCGCCCGTTCCCTCTTCCACGCCCTCACGGCGGCGAGCGGTGCCCGCTCGATCGCATTCAGCGGTCCCGACCCGAACGAGGACCTGCGGGACTTCGTGCGCTACGCCCGATTGGAAGAGGTGTTCCGCACCCGACGGATGGGGTACGGCCAGGACCGATTTTCGGACCGGTCGGAAGGCACCTGGGCCCTGGCGGGCCTGGAGAAAGGATGAACTAGCGGGAGGACTTCGGGGTTTCATGATGGAGAAACGAACCTTCGCGCTCTTGGGATTTGTGCTCGGGCTCCTCTCCGCGATCCTGATCGTCGTCGGGGCGCTTCGGCTCGGGCGGAACCAGGCGATCGACCTCGAACTCATCGTCGACCGAATCGTGGAAATCGTCCTCGGCCTCGTGATCCTGTTCGGGAGCCTGCTCATCTACCGCGGCACGACGAACGCGGGCGGGTTCGTGAACCTCCTCGTCGGGATCGTCGCGCTCTTCTTCGTCGGCAATCTCGAAGCGGTCCTCGCGATCATCAGCGGCATCCTCGGCCTGATCGCCGCGGGCACCCTCAGGTGAAGGTTGCAAACCCCGACGGACTCTGCCTCAGATCCTCGGGCCGATGAGCTGCCACATCACGAGGGCCAGGATGAGTAGGGCGAACGTGTAGCTGACCCCGCGCACGACCCGGTCCCGGGACTCCGCCGGGAGGCCCTTCTTCAGACGGGACACGAGGCCTTCGATGCCGTCCCGGAAGATGTAGCCGCCGTCCAGAGGGACCGCCGGAAGGGCGTTCGTGGCCCCGAGCATGATGTTGAGCCAGAAGAGCCAGTAGACCGTGTTCGCCAGGATCCAGAACACGGGCGCGGGCAGGACCGCGAGAGGCCCGTTCACCCGGTAGAACTGCACGGCGGGCTCCTGGATCGGGGCCCGGCCCTGGAACGGGAGGGAGATGTAGGTGAGGATCGCGCCGGGCACGCCGCCGAACCGTTCGGCATCCGTGAGGGGATGGTAGTAGCTCGTTTCCACATCGAAGGCGAGGACGCCGAGGACCGCGCGGCCCGTGACGGGATTCCGTTCGGCCGGCGTCACGGCGTACGCGGCGGAGGTTCCCGTTGACGGATTGAAGGCGACGACCTCGATCGTCTGGTTCGCCTGGACGGCGGACAGGGCCGACGTGAAATCCGCGAAGCTGTGGACGTCCGTGCCGTTGACTCGGGTGATGACCGTGTAGGTCTGCATCCCCGCCGCCTGGGCGGGCGAGGCACCCTCCGATGGGAAGCCGACGATACCGACGCCCTCGTGGACCGGGCTCACGGAAGCCATCATGACGCTCGAGAACAGGACCGCGAAGAGGATCGCGAGGACGATGTTCGTCGCCGGACCGACGGCGTAGAGGCGTGCGCGCTCGCGGCGCGGCAGGGCCCGAAGCTCGTCCTCATCGGGCTCGACGAACGCGCCGATCGGGAAGATCAGGAAGATGACCCCGAGGGACTTGATCCGGATGTTCGCTGCGCGCGAGAGGATCCCGTGGGAAAACTCGTGGAGGATGATCGCGACCGCGAGGCCGAAGATCCCGTATCCCAAGGGGATGATCGGATTGATGCCGGGCAGGCCGAGGAGCAAGTCGGGGGACGGCGGGTTCGCGCGAATCGCCGCGTTCCGGACGAGGGTCGCCTCCCACAGGAGGAGGAGCGTCGTTCCGGCCATCGTGATCCCGACGAGGACGATCGAGAGATCCCCGAAGGCCTTCCACAGGCGCTTCGGCCGCGCGAGGCGCTCGATGAGCCTCCGCCCCCGGACGGTCTTCCACATGAGGAACGGGCCGGCGGGAGGAGGGGACGCGTGCAGGCCGCGAGGTTCCAGGAGGCCACGCTTGTGGAACGCGTACACCCCGAGGCACCAGAGGACGATCAGGCCCAGGGCGACGAAGAGCCCGAGGTATTCCCACATGCGCAGTCCCGAACGATTCTGCCGGTCTATTTCAACCTATCTCGCAGACACCTGGCGGGTCCAGATATCCTCCGGGAGGTCGTCGTACACCGCGAAAGCGTCCGCCGGGCCCTTCGGGCCCGCACCCTTTGCGAGGCTCTTGATCCGCTCGACCCGGAGGATCCAGTAGTGAATCCGCCACATCTTGCCCTTCTTGATGAAGACCTCCTCCTGCCGTGTCGTCAGGAGGCCTTCCTCCTCGAGCATGTAGAACACGTCGCGGTCCGCCACGTCGAGGTTGTTGTCGATCGCTTCCGTGTTGAAGCCGAAGAACGACAGGAGGTAGTCCGCGAGGGCCCGGATGTCCTCTTCCGACATCCCACGACGTCCGACCGTGGCCCGAAGCGCCGAGAACACTTCGGACATCGTCACAACGGGCATTCGAACGCGTCGTCACCCGGACCGCGAGATAAAAGGGCATTGCCCCCATTCCTGTTCCCGACCCTGATAACGCCTGGAGGAAACCCATGCCAAAACCCCGGAGCCCACACGCGATGGCCTACGTGACCGCGCCCGATCTCAGGACGGCGCGCCGAATCGGGCGGACGATCGTCCGGAAGCGCCTCGCGGCGTGCGCGAACCTGTGGCCGATCGAGTCCATGTACTGGTGGAAGGACAAGCTCGATGACGCCCGCGAGGTCGTGATCGTCTTCAAGACCCGCGCCGCGCTCGTGAGGCGCCTCATCGAGGCCGTCCGTGCGCTCCATCCGTACGAGATCCCGTGCATCGTCTCCTACCGGATGGGGGACGCGCTCCCGGCGTACACGAACTGGATCGACCGGGAGACGGTTCAGCGGTAGATCGCGATCGCGCCGTAGCCGACCGCCATGCGGTCGTCCGCGCTCACATCGCTCGACGTGCCGTATCGCAGGAGCTCCGCCTCCCGCGCGCCCAGCCGCTTCGTCGCCGTCAGGAGGGCCGTCACGGGACCGTGTCCGCACATCGAGATCTCGTCCTGGACCACGCGAGCCGCGAAGCCTTTCGGGTCGAGGGCGAGGATCCGGTCGATCGCCTTTGCGTCCTGCTGCTTCGCGAACGCGGGCGCCGTCATCCCGCGGGGCGGCAGCTGGAAGTACTGCGAGCCGACGTGGGTGAAGTCCGAGGAGGCGATCAAGAGCACGTCCTGTTCCCGTCCTCGGACCGCGCTCGCCGCGAGCTCGCCGACCTCCGCCGCGAGATCATGCTCCTGGAACGCCATGCAGACCGGGACGAACTTCAGGCCCGGGGAGAGGTGCTGGAGGAACGGGAGCTGCACCTCGATCGAGTGCTCGTCGCGGTGCGCGACGACATCTTCCTCGAGAGGAGGCTTCTGAAGCGACCCGTACAGGGCCTCATCCACCTCGACGATGCCCAGGGGGGTCTGCCATCCATGTCGCGTGATCGCGAGGGGCGCACCCTGTCCGTGATGGTTCGGGCCGAAGATCACGTAGGACGAACGCAGCCCGTCCGCCGCGAGGGCGGCGTAGGAGTGCGCGGCGACGGGGCCGGAGTACATGTACCCGGCGTGGGGCACGACAAGCCCCAGGAGCTTCCGCGGTCCGTCCACTGCGTGCGGGACGCGACCGGGACCCAGTGGGTGCGCGTAGCAGGAGTCGATCTGGCGCTTGAGGTCCTCTCTCGACCGCTCGTAGAACGCTCCCGCGACGGCTGGATACCGCATGGACGGCGCCCCTTTACAGGGACGCCTCGTAATCATCAATCGCGGACGTAAACTCTTCGTCCGACGTGATCACGCCGCGTCCCTTCAGGATTTCCCGGGTGAGGAGCCAGTAGATGGTGGCGAGGGCCCGCCGCCCCTTGTTGTTCGTCGGGATCACGAGGTCCACGTAGCGGGTCTCGTTGTTCGCGTCGCACAGGGCGACGACGGGGATCCCGACGTTCAGGGCCTCGCGGAGGGCCTGTTGGTCCGCCGCGGGGTCCGTGACGACGAGGACCTCGGGCTCGATGAACTCCGGCAGGTTCGGGTTCGTCAGGGTGCCCGGGACGAATCGCCCGGCGAGGACCCGCGCGCCGATTCGCTGCGCGAACATGCGCGACGGCTTCTGTCCGTACTGCCGCGCCGCGACGACGAGAATGTTCTCCGGCTTGAAGCGCGCGAGGAACTTGGCGGCCTCGCGGATCCGCGTGTCCGTCTTCTTGATGTCCAGGACGTAGAGGCCGTCGATCCGGACCTTGTAGATGAAGGCCTTCATGTCCGCGCTTTTCTGCTGGGTGCCGATGTGCACGCCGGACGTCAGGTAGACGTCCTCGGGCACGAGCAGGCCTTGGACGCCCGTCTGTTCCTCTTCCTGCATCATGTGCCTTCCTGCAGTTCTTCCTCGATCCGGATGAGTTCGTTCAACTTCGCGATCCGCTCGCCGCCGACCGCGCCCGTCTTGATGCCCAGACACCCGAATCCGACGGCCAGATGCGCGATCGCGTCGTCCGTCGTCTCGCCGCTCCGATGGGACATCACGGTCGCGTAGCCGGACCTGTGAGCCAGGTCCACGGCGGCCCGCGTGTCGGAGAGCGTCCCAATTTGGTTCGGCTTAATAAGGATAGCGTTGCACGCGCCTCTCTCGATCCCGCGCCGAAGTCGCTCAACGTCCGTCGCGAACAAGTCGTCTCCGATTATCTTGCAGCGACCGCCGACGCGCTTCGTGAGCTCCGCGAAGGCGTCGAAGTCCTCCTGGTCGAAGGGATCCTCCACGCTGAAGAGATCGTGCTCTCGGACGAGCTGCTCTACGAAGTCGATTTGCTCTTCGCGCGTTCGCACGCGGTCCCGGTACCGGTAGCTGCCGTCGTGGAAGAACTCCGAGGCCGCAAGATCTACCGCCGGCCGAACGGGGAAGCCGACTTCCTGCTCCGCCTCGCGGCAGACGGCCACGAGGAGAGCGAACGCCTCCTCGTCGCCCAGGGGCCCGATCCACGCGCCTTCGTCCCCTCGGCCCAAGGGCTCACCCGGGCGCTTCTTCGCGAGCGCGTCGCGCACGAGGTGGTGCACGCGGGCATTCGCGAACACGCTCTGGGACATCGTGCGGCCTTGCGACACGACGAGATACTCCTGAATCGTGGTGCCGCCGATCGCGTGTCGGCCTCCGCCGATCACGTTCCCGAGGGGGTGCGGGAGACGCCCTGCCGGCCCGCCCAGGAAGCGGTAGAGAGGCTGCCCCGCGACCGCGGCGGCGAGCCTCGCGTTCGCCAGGGAGACCCCGACGGCCACGTTCCCCCCGATGCGCGAGAAGTCCCGGCTCCCATCGAGTTCACGGAGCCACGCGTCCAGGCCGGCCTGATCTTCCACGGAACGCCCACGCAGGCCCGGCCCGACCTCCGTGCGGAAGGTACGGATGCCCTCGTCAACGCCGCCCGCGGGAAACGCCTGGGCCTCGTGGACGCCCGTGCTCGCGCCGCTCGGCGTAGCGAACCGGGCGACATGGGATCCGGACCGAAGTTCGACCTCGACGGTCGGGTTCCCGCGGCTGTCGAGGAGGGCTCGGATCCTGGAGGCCTCTATCGAGGTCATGGGGGGAGCCTGGACACGTTCAGCGGGAGAGCGCCCGTGTCGAACTCGCGGAACGCCAGGGCGATGGGGTCCGGCTCCAGACCCGTGGTCACGAAGAGAGTTGGCGCGCCCATCGCGATTTGTAGGGCGCGCGCGCCGATGATTCGCGCGCGTTCAAACCTCGTCGGAAACATGAAAAGGCTCCGGGTCGGTCGCCGAGTGGGCGGATGGATATAAAGGTTTCCGCCCGGAGCGTGCTGCCACCCTGCGTCGCTCGGATCCTTGTCCAGCGGAGCCGTTTCACTGCGGGGGCATCGGTTGCTGCATCATCGGGGCAGCCATCTGCATCGGAGGCTTCCACACAATCCCGAGGATGCCTCCGATCAGGCCAAGGATGAGACCGATGAAGAAGCCGCCGAGGGTGGTGAACCAGCTCGCGATGGACAGGATGAGCACGAGGACGCCCCAGATGACATGTTGCTGGGGCTTCACATACAGCAGAACTCCGAAGACGATCACGAGCAAGCCGTTAACGAGTCCGACGATCCCATACAGCGTGATGACGTCCGCAGCCCCTGCGGGCCCGCCGACCCCTCCAATCATGCTCCCGAGAATGCTCCCGAGGACGGCAATGGCGAGGCCCACTAACAAAATGAAGATGCCACCGATCAAAGACAACACGAACGCTGCCGTTGGTTTCTCAGCCACGTGATACCTCCGTATCGGCG
>Ga0209002_10000169_pt1 | contig 46940 bp, 38 predicted proteins | sample Rifsed16ft2_FD_184010 | JGI IMG/M metagenome (GOLD analysis project Ga0209002, IMG submission 184010) | Soil microbial communities from Rifle, Colorado, USA - sediment 16ft 2 (version 2) | ecosystem: Environmental > Terrestrial > Deep subsurface > Rock core/Sediment | place: Rifle, Colorado...
CCAGATCCTGGCCCGCCGCAACAAGAACAATCCCGCCCTGATCGGAGAGCCGGGAGTCGGTAAGACAGCCATTGTCGAAGGCCTGGCGCAGCGTATTGTCGCCGGCGAGACTCCCGAGCCCCTTCTGGGGAAACGCGTCCTGCAGCTGGATGTCGGTTCTCTCGTTGCCGGGACTATGTACCGTGGGCAGTTCGAGGAGCGTCTCAAGCGGGTGATCGACGAGCTGAAGGCGGCGGCGGCGATCCTTTTCATCGATGAGGTTCACATGCTGGTTGGCGCCGGATCGGCCGGGTCGTCGGTCGATGCGGCAAATATCCTCAAGCCGGCGCTCTCGCGAGGCGAGTTGCAGGTTATCGGGGCGACGACCCTTGATGAGTATCGCAAGTACATCGAGAGCGACGCCGCCCTCGAGCGCCGGTTCCAACCCGTTATGGTAGAGGAACCGTCGATCGAAGAAACGATCGACATCCTGCGCGGTGTCAAGGGCCCCTATGAGAATCACCATAAACTCATCATCACCGATGAAGCGATCGAAGCCGCAGCCTATCTTTCTTCGCGCTACGTCACCGACCGTTTCTTGCCCGACAAGGCCATCGACCTGATCGATGAGACCGCCTCGCGCGTGCGGATGTACAAGAGCCCGGAGGCCCACACGCTTAAGCGCATGATGACCGAGCTTAAGGAGACGCGCGCGGCGCACGCCGTGGCGCTCGAAGAAGCCCGCTTCGACGATGCCCAGGAATTGGTCATGCGTGAGTCGGATGTCGAAGAGAAACTGACCCAGATGCGCGCCGGCTGGCAGCGCTCGGAAGACAGCCCGCGCGTGACCCCGGATGATATTGCCGAAGTCGTGGCGATGTGGACCGGGGTGCCGGTGATGCAGATCGCCCAGGAAGAGTCGGAGCGCTTGCTCCAGATGGAAGGCGCGCTGCACGAGCGTATCGTGGGTCAGGATGAAGCCATCCAGGCGATCGCCAAGGCCGTCCGCCGGGCGCGGGCGGGTCTCAAGGATCCGAAACGCCCGATCGGCTCGTTCATCTTCCTCGGCCCGACGGGGGTCGGCAAGACCGAGTTGACCAAGGCGCTGGCCGAATTCATCTTCGGCACGGAAGAGGCCTTGATCCAGATCGACATGTCGGAGTTCATGGAGCGCCACACAGTGAGCCGCCTTGTCGGCGCTCCGCCGGGGTACGTTGGCTATGACGACGCCGGGCAGTTGACCGAGGCCATCCGTCGCCGGCCGTACACGATTGTGGTGTTCGACGAGGTGGAGAAAGCCCACCCCGATGCCCACAACATGCTCCTCCAGATCATGGAAGAAGGCCATTTGACGGATGCCCGCGGCCGAAAAGTCGATTTCCGCAACGCGATCATAGTGATGACCTCCAACATCGGTGCGGAGCTCATCCGGCGGCAGACCCAGCTCGGGTTTGCCCTGCCGCGGGATGAGCAAACCGAAGAGCGTACCGCCCACGAGGAGATGCGCAAGAAGCTGATGGACGCCTTGCGCAAGGTCTTCCGGCCCGAATTCGTCAACCGCGTCGATGCGATCATCGTTTTCCACGCCCTAACCAAAGAGCAGATTGTCAGCATCGTCGATCTGGAGCTGAACAAGGTGGCGACCCGGCTGGGCGAGCACCAGATCGTGCTCGATTCGACCGAAGCCGCCCGCTTCAAGATGGCCGAGCTCGGGTACGATCCCGAAATGGGGGCGCGACCGTTGAAGAGGGTGATCCAGAACAAGGTCGAAGACCGTCTGTCCGACGGTCTGCTGTCGGGCGAGTTCAAGGACAACGACAAGATCATGATCGAAATCGAGGGCGAGGAAGTTATCCTACGCGTGGTGAAACCCGAGCCGGAGGACGAACCTCAGGAGGTCTTACCTACCGGCTGAGATCTGGGCTTTGTTGAGCAATCACGGCCCGGCGCGCCCGCCGGGCCGTTTCGCTTGTCGGGTCTGATCGGCCCCCGTATAATCCTCGGGAAGTCTCTTGCTATTGTGAGAGGCGGAAGTGAAGCGGTCGCGCCTGTACGGCATGCAGGGCCCCGACCACGCCCGAATCCCACTTTCCCCTCCGAGCAAATCTCCGCAGCTTCCTGAGGAGGGCATGTGACTAAATCGAAGGTCCAGTATGTCTGCCAGCAGTGTGGGCGGGCGGCACCCAAGGCGCTCGGCCGGTGTCCGCAATGCGGCGCGTGGAATAGCATGCTGGCGGAAGTGCTGGTGGCGAGTCGACCGCGGACGGTGTCTCGCAAAGCCGGTTCGGCCCCGAAACGCGTGAGCGAGATCAGCGGGGATCTCGACGAGCGGCTGGTGTTGCCGATCGAAGAGTTCGCGCGTGTGCTCGGCGGCGGGGTCGTGCCCGGCTCTCTGGTCCTGATCGGAGGCGATCCGGGGATCGGTAAATCGACCCTGTTGCTGCAGATGGCGGCCGGTATGGCCCATTCTGCCGACGTTTTATACGTCTCGGGGGAGGAATCCGAGCGCCAGATCAAGGGGCGGCTGCTCCGTCTGGCTGGCGGTTCCCCGGCCCCGGAAGGCCTGTATCTGTTGGCTGAGACCGACCTGGAAGCCATTATCGGCCACATCCAGGCGTTAAAGCCCAGCCTGGTCGTGGTGGACTCGATTCAGACCGTCTACCTGCCGGAACTCGAGGCTGGTGCCGGATCGATCTCGCAGGTGCGCGAGTCGGCCAACCGCCTTCAGTCTCTGGCGAAAGGCGAGGACGTCGCCATCTTCCTGGTGGGACATGTGACAAAAGAGGGCGCCATCGCCGGGCCGCGTGTTCTGGAGCACACCGTCGATACGGTCCTCTATTTGGAAGGCGATTCGCTTCACACCTATCGTCTGCTGCGCTCGGTCAAGAATCGCTACGGGCCTACGACTGAGGTCGGAGTCTTTGAAATGGGTTCGACGGGGCTGGTCGAGGTGCCGAATCCGTCGGAGGCTTTCCTGGCCGAACGCGTGGTCAACGCCCCCGGCTCGGCCGTGGCAGTGACGATGGAAGGCACACGCCCCCTGCTGGTTGAGGTCCAGGGCCTGACCAGCGCCACCTCTTTTGGCCATCCGCGCCGGACCGCCAACGGGGTGGACTTCAATCGGTTACTGCTGACAGTGGCCGTGCTCTCGCGCCGGGTCGGCCTGCATCTGGCCGATCAGGATGTGTTCGCCAATGTCGTCGGAGGAATGCGCATCCACGAACCGGCGGCAGACCTGGCCGTGGCGGCGGCCATCGCCTCCTCGGTCAAGGACCGGCCCATCGCGGCCGACTTGGCGCTGGTGGGCGAGGTTGGTCTGTCAGGTGAGCTGCGCGCCGTGCCGCAGTTGTCGGCGCGGCTGTGGGAGGCCAGCCGGCTGGGCTTCAAGAGGGTCATTGTCCCGTCAAGCGTTCGGCGGGAGGACGGATGGCCTGAGGCGCTCGAGGTGAAACCGGTCCGGAGTGTGCGCGAGGCGCTGGAGGTCGTGCTGACGCGCGCCTGAGGCGCGGCCACTTCCCTTTTGTCACGCGCGCGTGTTTTCTCTCTTCGCGCTCACTTCTAATTTTCATGCGCTGCGCGTCGGAAGCTCGGCGAACCTCTCTTTCGAATGGTTCTCTGTTACCTCTCCGGAATGGCTCCGGGACATCGTACCTTTAAGGTAAGCGGGTGGGGGCGACGGTGTCCAGTTTGGCGGCACCGGCCCCCCCACATCTGGGACATGGCGCTCCCTGTGGGCAGGCAGGTTGGGGGAGGGGGATGCCGCATGGCTCTCCACTGTCCCTTGTCTCTGTCTGTTTGCAGGTCGATTCCTTTAAGGTTCGCAGTTCTTAATCTTTCGATTGTTTTTAGGTTGGAGTAGGCTAGTTGCCTTGAACTGGCTCCCTCGTTCTGCTAGAATGCGACCGTTGCTGGGACATGTCGTGTGGGGACCGAAGCCGAGGAATCGATCTTGTAGAGCTTCGGTAACCGCCTCTCCGGCGGCCAACTCTCCCGCAGCGTCTGCTTAGTAGCTCAGGTTCACCGTCACTTAAACGTCCTCGAATTGGATGATTGGTCGCGTGGGGTTCTCCCCTGTCGGACGGGCCGGTTGATACGTCATCGACCTTAGGCCGGCTGACGGTCATGTGGAAGAGCCGCCGTGCGAACAAGTGCCGGGAGTTGCCTGGAAATGGAGTAGCGCACAATGGATGCAAAGCGAACCTGGGAGGCCGCGCTCGGCCAGATGCAGATCGAGATCCCCCGAGCGGTCTTTGACACCTGGGTTCGCGATGCGGAGTTGGTGAGTTACGAGGACGGCGTCTTTATCGTCGGTGTGCAGAACGCGTTTGCCCGTGATTGGCTCGAAGATCGTCTGATGTCCACCGCTCAGCGGGTCCTTTCCGGGCTATCGGGTCGATCCGCCGAAGTTCGCTTTGTTGTATGGCAGGCAGACGTGCCGGATGAGATCGTCCTCCCGAGGGCGGACATCGGCGTCGATCTCGAAACGGTCTCGCCCTCGCTCAACCCCAACCTGAATGCCCGCTATACATTCGAGAACTTCATCATCGGTGCCGGGAACCGGCTGGGTGCGGCGGCGGCCCAGGCGGTGGCCGAGAACCCGGCCCACGCCTACAACCCTCTGTTCTTGTACGGGGGCGTGGGCCTGGGAAAGACGCACTTGCTCCACGCCGTCGGGAACGCCTGCGTCGAGGCCGGCCTGCGGGCCCTGTACGTGTCATCGGAAGACTTCACCAACGACCTGATCAACGCCATCCGAAGCCACACGACCGAATCCTTCCGGGAGCGCTACCGGCGCATGGATGTGCTTCTGATTGACGATATCCAGTTTCTTGCGGGCAAGGAATCGACTCAGGAGGAGTTCTTCCACACGTTCAACACGCTCCACGGCCAGGACCGGCAGCTCGTGATCTCCTCCGACCGCCCGCCCAAGGCCCTGGTGACACTCGAAGAACGGCTCCGCTCGCGTTTCGAGTGGGGTCTGACGGCCGATATCCAACCGCCCGACCTGGAAACGCGGCTGGCTATCTTGCGGACCAAGGCCGAGCGCGCCGGGCGTCAGGTGGAGCCGGAACTCCTCGAGGTCATCGCCCGCAAGGTCCAAAGTAACATTCGGGAGCTTGAGGGTGCGCTGACGCGCGTACTGGCGATGGCCGATCTGAGCGGGATGCCACTGAACCAGGACCTCGTGGAAACCGCCCTGGTGGACTTGCTCCCACGCGGCGGTGCGATGACCCCGGAGACAATCCTGGCTGCGGTCGCGGGCCATTTCAATCTCAGTCGCGAGCAGCTCTCCAGTCGTGATCGATCGCGCCATGTGGCTCTCCCGCGCCAGGTCGCCATGTACCTGATCCGGGAGGAGACCCGGGCTTCCTTGCCGCAGATCGGGCTGGCGTTGGGCGGACGCGACCATACCACGGTCATGTATGGCTGTGACAAGATCACCGACCTGCTCGAGACGGATGACGGGCTGCGGCGCCAAGTCATGGCCATCCGGGAAGCGATCTACCAGCAGATCGGGGCTCGGGTCTGAGCGAACAACGCCGGGGGGAGCCCTGTCGCGGCCAGAGGGGCGGAGGACCGATCGGGACCATCCGTCCATGGTGCTCAGTGCGCTTGCTTGGAGCGGCCGGCTCGGACGCTCGCGGAGGGTGCCCGGCTGGCCGGGACCATTCTGACAAGTGTATCTCCCGGGATATGACAGCCCGCACTTACGTCTGTGCGGCAATGAGGGTAGAGTAAGTCCGCAAGCCGCTACCAAAGGCTGCGTCGGGAGATAACAGTTCCTTTCGATGCTGGAGTGACTCGAGACCGGTCCCCTTGTGGCTCCCGGCCGGCGCTCCGTAAGACTGGTCCCCAATCGCCCGCACGCCCTTCGTGGCGGCGGTTTGCATTCTGAGGGCCTAATCTCCTGGGGAAGGGCACACAGGCCGACAAGGGATCCGGCCGGCGGCCGGGTTCGGCCGTGCGCCTAAGAGGCGGACGTGAGCTCGGCCATCAAGGTCTCCAGCGCTGTCTGCAGGACCTGAATCGAGAGGAGGTACTCATCCAGGTTCACGTGTTCGTCTGGGGTGTGATCCAGGCGTGAATCCCCCGGCCCGTAAGCCACGATCGGGCACTTCCAGATCGGACCGACGACATTCATGTCGGATGTCCCCGTCTTGTGGACGTGACGCGGCTGGCCTGCGTTGGCGCGGATGGCGGATCGCATGGCTCGCGTGAGCGGGTTGTTGTTCGATGCTTGGAATGCCTCTTCGTGCCCCGAGAAGCCCGTCTCCCCGAGCAGAATCCGTGCTCGCAGCAATCCCTCCAGTTCCAGCGGGTTGAGGCCGGGCGGGAGTCGTAGGTTGACCTCCAGCTCGGACCGACCCATCACACCATCCACCGAGCTCTGGACCGAGAGCAGGGTGGCGCTGAGTTGTTGGAAGACGTCCTCCCGGTCTCGGTTGAAGGCACTTGCACAGTCCTCGATCGAGCGCCAGGTGTCGACGGCGACCTCTGCCGGGCTGCGAGTGGGCCCCGCCGAGTGGGCCAAAGCGCCGGACCATGACCACGCCACGTTGAGCCGTCCCTTGTAGCCCAAGGTCAAGCGGTCCCAGCCGCTCGGCTCGCCGATCACGCATGCGGATGGATGATATCGATCCCGGGCGTGCCGGGCCCCGCGACTGCTGGCTGCTTCCTCTTCGGTGGCCCCGATCACAACCAATTTCACTCCCGGCAGTGGAGTGATGCTGGCTGCGGCTAGTGCGAAGGCTGCCAGCGCCCCTTTCGCGTCCACGCTCCCGCGGCCGAAGAGTCGACGCCCTTCGATCCTGACGGGGACCTCACCCGGAAACGTGTCGATGTGGCCAAGCAGCACGATTTCGATTTGGCCGGTTCCTCGTTGCCCGACCGCGCTGCCTGATTCGTCGACTTGCGCCTGAAACCCGTGACCTGCCATCCAGTCTTTGAGGAAATCGGAGGCTTCCGACTCCGCCCCAGAGAGGCTGGGGATCCGGACCAGGTCTTGGAGCAGCGCTTCGGCCTCGGCGGCCGCGATGCGCGTGTCGGCCTCAGTCGACGTCTCGACCATCATTGATCTCCTCCAAGACTTCAAAGATCGCCTGGCGGACGTGATCGAGCTCCGACTGCTGCACGATTAGCGGCGGCAGCAAACGCAAGACCGTCGGCCCGGCCGGGAGCGCCAACACACCTCGGGTCATGAGCCCTTTGAGCGCCGGTGTGACGCGCTGCCTCAGGTCGATGCCGATCATCAGTCCGCGTCCCCGGATCTCGCGCACCAGCGGATGATTAGCCCCTCCAAATTCCTTCAACAGCCTCTCACCCAGGGCGTGCGATCGATTTGGCAGGTCTTCCTCTTCCAACACATCTAGAGTGGCCAACGCGGCAGCACACGCCAGAGGGTTGCCGCCGAGCGTGCTGCCGTGCGAGCCTTCCTTCATCCTCCCCAAAGACTCGCTCCAACACACCACTCCCATCGGTAACCCACCGGCGATGCCTTTGCCGAGACACAACACATCCGGTTGTATGCCCATGGCGTCGCAGGCGAACCACGCGCCGGTGCGGCCAAGGCCAGTCTGCACCTCGTCGAGGATCAACAGCGCGCCCCGCTTCGAACAGAGATCCCGGACGGCTGTGAGGAACTCGAGCGAGGCGGGGTGGACCCCGCCTTCGCCCTGGATCACCTCCAGGATAACGGCGGCCGTCGAGGCGCTGATCGCTCGCTCGGCCGCGCCGATGTCCTCATAGGAGATGTGCATCACACCCGGCAGCAGGGGCAGGAAGGGATCGCGAAAGCGCGGGTTCCAGGTGGCGGAGAGCGCCCCGAGGGTCCGACCGTGGAAGCCTCGCTGGGCCGCCAGGATCTGTTTGCGCCCGGTTACCATGCGGGCGAGTTTCATGGCGCCTTCGACCGCTTCGGCGCCTGAGTTGCAGAGGAAATACCGAGTGAGGCCTTCAGGTGTGTGCTCGGCCAGACGTTCAAGCAGACGCGCTCGCTGGTCGTTGTAGAAGATCTCGGGGCAGGTGATCAAACGTTCCGCTTGGCGTTGGATCGCCTCCACGATGCGAGGGTGGCTATGACCGAGCAGAGCAACCCCCTGGCCGCTGGTCATGTCCAGATAGGTCCGGCCGTCGGCGTCACGCACCCGAGAGCCCTCCCCTCGAACAATGGCCATCGGCCGTTTCGGATAGGCCCCCGAGGTATGCCGATCCTCTATCGCGAGGATATCGGTTGCGATTTCGGGCCAAGTAGTCCCCGTCGAGAATTGCGCGATGTCAGTCAAACCAGGTCCCTCCCCCGGCCAATGCCTGTCGCAGCGGATGTGCTACGCGGCCGTCAGCCAGTGCGACTCGCCTCACTCCGCTTTCGAGGGCGGCCTTTACACTCATAACCTTCCTCTTCATCCTGCCTTGTGCCCAGTCCATCGCTCGTCCCAGGTCTTCTTGGGTCACGTGAGCCACCAGGCTGTCCTCGATCGGATAGTGCTGGAGCAAACCCGAGACGTTGGAGATGATGATGAGCTGGTCAGCCTCGACGGCGGCGGCCACGGCGGCCGCCGCACGATCCCCATCCACATTGAGCAGACCATCCGCCTCGCTCCGGGCCACGGGTGGCAACACGGGCACGAATCCCTCCTGCAGGAGGGTCTCCAGTTTCCTGGCGTCTACGCCGGTGATCCGGCCGGAGTAGTCATCCCGGATGACGCGGGTCTTGCCGGCCTCGACAGAACGAATCGCCAGCTTGCGCTCCCCCCACAACGCGGACGCTTCGTGGATCAGAGCGCGTGGGCTGGCCCGACGCGCTTCGAGCGCGGCGACGATCTCAGCGTTGAGCTCGTCGGTTGCCCGCACAAAGATGTCACGCGTCTCCTTGTCGGTATAGCGGCTGACGTGGCCGGTGGGAGAGGTGAGGAAGACTGGCCGGTGGCCGTTCGATTCGGCCAGTCGGTTGGCGCGGTCCGAACCGCCGTGGACGACGATGACGCCTGCGCCGCCGTGGACGAACTCGGCAATGTCGTCGCACACTGCGTTCTGATCGATCCCCGAGCTTCCCCCGATCTTGATGACGATCCGGTCTGTTCCCATCGGGTGTCTCCTAGCGGCCGTTGTTTGGTGTTTCAGAATCACCTGACTCCCCCTCCCCCGTCGAATGACGGGGGAGGGGGATCGAGGGGGTGGGGGCTCTCCGATGTAACTGCATTCCGTTCTCCCGCTGCTGGGCATCAACTACACCGGATGCAATCCCGGGAAGGTCAGCCCCGAGCGCTCATCGATCCCCAGCATGAGATTCATCGATTGGACCGCCGATCCTGCGGCTCCCTTCATCAGGTTGTCCAACGCGGCGATTACGATCAGGACGCCCGATGAAGGTTCAAGAGTGAAACCGATGTCACACAGATTCGTCCCGGCCAGGATCCCGGGTTCGGGATAGCGATACAGGCCTCGCTTCGCGGCTACCAGCCGGATGAACGGCTCAGCCGCGTACGCCTGGCGATAGAGCTCCCAGATCGCGCGTTCGTCCTTCAAGGGAGACCCCGGTTTGAGGAAGCAGTGCGCCGTGAGGTGGACTCCCCGGACCATTTCGATGGCGGTCAAGGTCAGGTGGATCGGAAACGCGCCGAGCTCCTGTTCTACTTCTGCAAGGTGGCGATGGCCGGACGGGCTATAGACCCTGACTGCTCCGCTGCGCTCCGGGTGATGGGAAGCCGGGCTGGCCTCAGCCCCCGCCTCCGACGACCCGACTTTGACATCGGCGACGACCCTCTCCAGGTACCCGGCATCCGCCAGCGGCCCCAATGCCAGGTTCAAGACGGTGGCGTTGCACCCAACACCCGAGGCGAATCGGGTGGCGCTCAAGTCCCGGCGGTGCCGCTCCGGCAACCCGTAGACGAATTCGCACAGGCGGTTTGGCGTCGGGTGCGGGTGGCCGTACCAGCCAGCGTAGGCCTCGGCGTCCCGCAGACGAAAGTCCGCCGAGCAATCGATTACGGCGCCCGCAATTCCGGCGAGATCGTCGATGATCGAGGCCGCTTCGCCGTGGGGCAGCGCGAGAAAGAGCACGTCGCAGCCGGCCAGATCGTCGGTCGAGGTGAAGCGAAGGTCGGTCGAGCCGCGCAGATTCGGGTGCAGGGCGTGGGCAAATTCGCCGGCATGGCTGCGTGAGGTGATCTGGTTGACCTCGACGGTCGGATGAAAGAGCAACAGGCGCAGCAGCTCACCCCCGACATAACCCGAACCCCCGACGATCGCCGCCGTGCGTTTCATCTTCACCTGTTGACCGGGCGGGGTGCGACGGTGGCCAGATCCACCGCGTAAGCGGCGATCTCGCCCGGGATGTCTACTCCTGTCGGCTCGATGCTGTTGCGGAATTCCATGGTGTGGTTCACCTCGTTCACAACCAGGCCGTCGTCGGCCTCGAACAGATCGATGGCCAGCACCCCTCCGCCGACCGCCTGCGCCGTACGCAGGCAGAGATCATCGAGCTCGGGCGTTACTGCACAGGCGCTGGCAACTCCGCCCCTGGCGGTGTTGGTGATCCAGTGCGACGAGGTTCGGTAGATAGCGCAGATCGTCCGATCGCCGACGACGAAGGCCCGGATGTCCCGACCGTGCGCCTTGTCCACATAGGATTGGACGTAGTACACGTGATGGATGAAATTCCCCAGTGTCTGACGATGTTCGAGAATGGCCTCTGCGCTGTCGCGGTCATTCACCTTGGCCAAAAGTCGTCCCCACGATCCGAAGGCCGGCTTGAGCACGGCCGGGTATCCGAGCCTCTCGATGGCCCGAGTAGCCGACTCGGGGGTGAAGGCCAATCGCGCCGAGGGCTGGGAGACCCCGGCCCGCGCCAGGGCGACGGTCGTCAGGACTTTGTCGGCGCAAGTGGCTGAGGTCTCGTAGGTGTTGACCGTGTTGACACCAAAGGAGTTGAGGATGCGCGTGGTGTAAAGCCCGCGCGAGGCGCTCAGGCTGCGCGCCAGGACGAGGTCGTACTCGAGCCACGACGGATCGAGCTCTACCGGATCCAGCACGATCCCATCGTCGGAAATCACCTCGGGCTCTACTCCCAGCCGTTGGAATGCCTCCAGCAGGAGTTTCTCCTCCGTCCGCACCCGAGAGACGATCATCGCCAGGCGCATCATTCCCCCCAGTCTTCCTCAACCTCGGGCGCCAGTGAAACCTGGACCGGATTGATCGAGGTGACCTCGAGTTCAACGGCACATTCCGGACAGGGCAGGATCTCCCCCAGGACCAGGCCTGCCGAGAGCGGAATAGTCGCCCCGCACTCGACGCATATCGCCTCGACCATCTTGACCTCTCCTCTCTTGTCACACCCTAAAGCGAAACCCCGCCGGAGGTCCGGCGGGGTTTGGTGTCTTAGGTACAGGCATGCAATGCTAGCCGGACGACTCGGTCAGAGCTGATGCTTCGACTTCTTCGTCACGGGCAGGTTTGCGGTTGCCATCTCGGATCTAAATTAGCAGTATTCGCCTCTCGTGTCAAGCGGGCTCGGACCCCGCGCCCTCCAGGCGGAGCCCCGCCGAGGCCGAACGGCGCCGGACAGTCTCCCCAGCCTCGCAAGCCTCACGTCGCGCCGGGCGCCTGGTAGGGAGCGTTCCAACTGGGCGACTTGTGGACGTGGACGACTTTCCACGCCCCATCGAAGTCGACGAGGACCCGGCTCTCGTTGTAACTCTGGACCTTGACCCCGGCCGTGCCACCCTTTGAAATCAGAAGAGTGTACGAGCAAATGGCGGTGCCGGCGTAACGCTGCTCATGGTAGTTCGCCAGATCGAACCGGAGGCGCGCCTTATCCTCCGGGGTGCCGGAGGGTGGAAGGGGATCGAGAGCCATCCCCGCCGTATCCCCGCGCTTCGCCTCCGTCATCATGAAGTCGTGAAAGGGAAGGCCGTCAATCCGGTTCGGGGTCACGTACCACTCGTACAGTGTGAGGTCTTCCACTGTCGTGGCGCGGTAGCTGGCGAGGTCGCCATCGAAGATTGCCTGAAGATGGCGTTCGAGGAATTCCCGGACAGTGACCATCGAAGACTCCGTCGTGATGAAATCGAGAATGATCGTATCGGGTTGGCTGTGATACCGTCGGGCCCATGAGATGGAATACAGACTGAAGTTGCGCGGGCAGATCTCTGTGGACATAGCAGAGCCTGGCGGCAAAGGCCGAGTCGTTTTGTTTCGAGTGGATAACCGCGAAACACAAGGAGGCGATTCCTGATGCCATATATTCCGAGGGTTGTAAACTGATCCTAGCATACATGCAGGTTGCTTGCGTGCCGGTGGTCGGTTGTGACGGAGCCCTGCGTTCCCGCCCGGCGTCAATCGCCATGGAACGTGCCTGCTGGCGACACTGCGCCAACGGGCGACAACCGCGCCGCACGACTAGTAGCCGCCGATGATGGTCACAACCCGCCGGGTCACGACAAAATAGATATCGGGCAGCAGCAAGATCAAAACGAAGAAGTGAGCCGCCGAGGCCGCAGACACCGACCGTCCCTTCACGGCCAGATGGGTGTCTCCCAGCAGCCTCTCCAAGGCGACAAACAGACAGAACATCAACGGCATGAATTGGCCCAGGATCAGTCGGTTGCCCGACGCGATCGCCGCGTACCAGGAGTAGAGCAGCGCGTAGCCGCCGAAGTACAGGACCACGAACAACCACAGGCTGAGGTTCTCCCGGGCCCCGCGGACCACCTGCTGCCGTCTCGCCACGGCGGCGAGCGCGACCAAAACTCCGTAGAGCGCCACAAACCGATGGTAGCCGTAGGAATCGCGGACCCTGTCCAGCACGTTGTCGGCGCCCTTCCCGATTCGGGTGAGGATCTGGCCCAGCGAGTGTTCTCTGAGGTACTTCTGTGGGGTCGGGATTTGTTCTGGCGGCAGGTCCGGCCAGCCGGTATGATCGCCGTGGGCCCGGGTGCCTTCCACTGCCTCAGGCCAAGAGTCGTACCACAGATAGAAAGTGGAATTGACGTTATAGAAGAAGCGGCCGGTGTCCCGCTTGGTGGCCAATAGATAGGGGGATTGAACGCCCACGAAGACAACTACGATCCCCCCAGCCATCAGGAGCTTGTGAAAACCAGACGATCGCCGCCGGAGCGCAGTGGAGGCGGTAGATCGTCGGGCAGCTACCAGCTCGGCTATGGCCTCTTCAGCAAGGACGCCCAAGAAAAGCACCAGCCCGGGCAGGATGGAGGCTTTGGTCAGGTGGGCGAGGGCAGCCGTCACCCCGACGCCGACGGCCCGGGACCAGGAGGGGCGCTGCAAGGTCCGCCACATTAGGAGGAACAGGACGAAACTCAAGAAGTAGAAGAGCAGCTCCGCTTGAAACCAGCCCGCCTTGAAAATGAACACCTCGAAAGCCGTCAGCAGGGTCAGAACCGCGCTACTGAATCCACCAATTGCCTGCGCCGCGATCACGCCGAATGCCAGCAGGAGACCGAGAGAGAGCGCGACGTTGTTGAACTTGCCGACCTCGAAGTACCGGCTCTCGGTCATGTCCGTCTGCAAGAAGAACGATTGGATCAACGGATAGAGAGGGACCCGATTGTATTCGGGGACTCGGGTGAAATGGGACCGGCTCAATTTCTCTGCGTAGTCGATGTAGGACAGCTGATCCGTCTCCTGCATGTCAGTATTGACATACAGGAGCTGTCGGACCGCACCGTACCAGTAGGCGGCCGAGAACATGGCAACGACTGCGATTAGTAGCAGACGCTTTTCAGTTACCTCCACGCAAGCCCTCCACGAAGGGGATCCGTCCTTGACGCGTAGCCCCGCTATGGGCGGCGCGAAGGACTTTGTTGTACGAGCTTAGGTGTGCGACGGTTATGACCAGGCATGCCCGGGTCTTTCCGTCGAAGATGGCCTGGGGGTAAACTTTCAGAAGCTTCTGGACGTCTTTCATGTGGGCACCACTCTTAGGAATCTGATCAAAGGTGTACAGCACGAACGCGGGCCGCGCTGGCTGCCGTGATCGTGGGGTGCGCCCCGAATCATAGTAGCGAGACCGGATCGACATCTACGATCCAGCCCGGATCGAGATCGCTTGGGATCAGGGGGCGCGGATCGGAGGCGCGGATGACGATCTGCCATCGATATTCCCCCCGGAGGCGCCGGTAGAAGCACGGAACGGGGCCAATGAGGTGTGCATTGGCTGCCTCATGCTGGATCTTGTGCTGCAATGTCTCGCCCACATAGCGGGCCTGGGTTTCGGCCCTGGTCGGAGACGAGTCGCGAAAGACGAGACGCGCCAACCGGGTGAAAGGGGGATATCCCAGGCTCCTGCGGAACCCGAGCTCTTGCTCATAGAAGGACTGATAGTCGTGCGCCGCGGCGGCTCGCACGGCGTAATGATCGGGCTGGTAGGTCTGCAGGATAACCCGACCGCCAAGCAGGCCGCGGCCTGCCCGGCCCACGACCTGGGTCAGGACTTGGAACGTCCTCTCCGCCGCGCGGTAGTCGGGAAGGTTGAGCCCGGTGTCCGCCGAAACAACCCCGACCAGCGTGACCAACGGCAGGTCAAGCCCTTTGGCCACCATCTGGGTCCCGATCAAAACGTCCGCCTCCAGCCCGGCAAACCTGGAGAGAATGAATTCGTGAGCACCCTTGCTGCGCGTCGCATCCCAGTCCCAACGAAGCGTGCGCGCCTGCGGGAATGCGGATTCGACCTCGGCTTGAATCCTCTGTGTCCCGGCTCCGAACTGGCGGATCCGACGGCCGCCGCAATTGGGGCAAGTTGAAGGCAGCCTGCGTTCGTAGCCGCAATGGTGGCACTGCAATCGCTCCTTGGCGGTATGGTATGTGAGCGGGGTGTCGCAGCGCGGGCAGTGCAGCACCAGTCCGCAATCCCGGCAGAAGACGTAGGTAGAGGATCCGCGGCGGTTGAGGAACAGGATCGCCTGCTCGCCCCCGGCCAGGCATTCGGCTAACGCCTGATGCAGCGCGCGGCTGAAAAGCGAACGATTGCCGGCTTTCAACTCCTGACGCATGTCAACCACGCGCACCGGAGGAAGATCGATCGAGAGGGCCTGGTCGTGATCCGGGCGGTAGCGTGGACGACGACCCAGGCGCTCGGCCTGTCTACCGAGCCGCTCCCGATGTCCCATGATCCTCTGAGGCAACATCAACCTGTGGAGAAGCTCGTGGTCCGCCTGGTATGTTGTGACGATGTCGGGAGTAGCGCTGCCGAGGAGGCAGACCGCGCCGAGCATTCGGGCATACCCCAGCGCTGTGTCGGTCGCATGATAGCGCGGGGCGGTACCCTGCTCCTTGTACGACTCGTCGTGCGCCTCGTCCACCACAATCAACCCGATATCGGACAAAGGAGCGAACAACGCGCTCCGAGGCCCGATGATCACCTGGATCTCGCTCGCTCGGCAACGGCGCCACGTGTCGAATCGCTCGCCCTCCGACAGCTGCGAGTGCAGCAGGCCGATGCGGCCCGGGAAGCGGGCCAGGAAGCGTCGAATGGTCTGCGGAGTGAGGGCGATTTCGGGAACCAGCACGATCGCGGTCCGGCCCTGCTCGAGGGTCAGACCGACCGCCTGCAAGTAGATTTCGGTCTTGCCCGATCCGGTGACGCCGTGAAGCAATAAGGGACGGGGCAAGGCCGAAGGGGAGGCCAGGATCGCCTCTCGCACGACCTCCCACACACGCGACTGGTCGGGTGTCAATCGCGGAGCGTCGCTGGGGACGAAATCCACGCCAGCCAGCGGATCGCGCCAGACTTCGGCGTCGCTCAGGCCGATCAGCCCAAGGTCCTCGAGGTAACGCAGGTCGGACAGGTTCGCGCCGGCCGCATCGTAGATACGGCTGACCTCGACCGGGCCTCCGTCGGCTGTCAGGATGTCGAGGACGGCCCGCCGCCGCCGTGTCGCCGCGGCGGATCGGACAGGCTGTTCGTCGAACCCGGTGAAGGCTGATTCGGGCGGTATCGACAGCCGGGCCGTCCGGACATGACGCGGACGCACGCTCGGAGGATTGAGAACGGGCTCTCTCGCCAGGACGCCCTTTCGCACCATCACCTCCGCTTGAGGCTTCCATCGCAGGTGCGCCAGCGCATGCTGGATCTGGCGTCCGCGAAGTGGACCACGTTCTTCCAGCAGGGCCATGAGGCGTTGCGCCGTCCGGCTTTCAGATCGAACGTCCGGTCGCTGCAAGCGATACAGGCTATCGGCCTCCTGGCTTAAGCCCGGCGGCAGCATCAAGGTCAAGCAGTCGATGAAGACCGCTGTTGTCTCTGCCTGCAGCCAGCGTGCGAGTTCGAGCTGTCCTGGGGTGAAGACGGGCTCAGGATCGACCAGACCTTCGATTGGTCGAGTCTCGGGGACCTCGGGGACGGGGGGGAAGCCGACAACGACACCCTGGACGCGCCGCTTCCCGAAGGGCGCAGTGACCAGATGGCCTAGACGGACGTGCCTCTCCAGGTCTTCGGGCAAGTGGTAGTGGAAGGTCCCTCGAACTGGGGAGAGATTGACCGCGACCTCGACGTAGATCAAGGCGATGGATCCGCTCCCGGGCGGGCCTCCATGGCCGATTGTCTGGGTGTCAAAGAGACTCGGGCGACGCGTCGGCCGTCCATCGCTTCTACGCGCAACGTGGCGCCATCGACTTCGACGCTGTCACCGACCTGGGCCAGGCGCCCCAGTTTACCCAGGATGAACCCGGCGATGGTGTCATAGTGCGGGTTGGCCAGCCTCAGACGGAAGTGGTCGTTGACCTCATCGATCAAGGTCAGGCCATCGATCAGGGACGAGCCGTCGGCCATGGCTTGAATCTCCGGCTCGGCATCGAAAGGATCACTGACCTCGCCCACGATCTCTTCGAGCAGGTCTTCCAGAGTCACAACGCCGGCCGTGCCGCCGTACTCATCCAGCACGATAGCCAAGTGCTGTTGCCGGGTACGGAACCGTTTGAGCAAGGTCGCGACACGCGCGGTCTCGGGGACAAAGATCGTCTCGCGCATCAGGTCGCGTGCCGTTTTCACTCCTGCACCCTTGCCATACATGACGCGCAAGATGTCTTTGAGATGTACCACACCGATGACGTGATCCAGACTGCCTTCGTAAACCGGCATCTTGGTATACGGGTTCTGGACGGCGACCTCTCTCAAGGTTTCAATGCCGGCATCGGCGGGGACGGCGACCATCTCTGTCCGGGGGACCATGACCTGCCGCACGAGGGTATCGCCGAAGTCGAGGATGGCGTGCAACATCTCCTCTTCATCCAACTCGACCACACCCCCCACTGCGCTGGCCGTCACCAGCATCTTGAGTTCCTCCACCGAATGCACGAGCTCGTGGCCGGAGGCCGGTTTGAACCCGGCGAAGCGCAGGAGCGCGTTCCCGGCCCCGTTGAGGAGCCAGATCGCAGGTTTGAAGATCCACTCGGTCCAGACCGTCGGTCGGGCGACGATGAGAGCGATCCGCTCGGGGCTTTGCAGCGCGATCGACTTCGGGGCGAGCTCGCCGATGACGACGTGCAAGAAGGTGATGGCGGCGAAGGCCAGCACGGCCGAAATGCTGTGCGAAACCCCGGGCTGAAAAGTCGCCGGGAATAGGTCGACAACCGGCTGGATGAGATGAGCCAGGGCAGGCTCACCCATCCAACCCAGCCCTAGACTGGCCAGCGTGATTCCGAGCTGGGTGGCGGCGATAAATCGATCCGGATCACTCACCGCCTTCTGAACCCAGCCGGCGGCGTTGTTGCCCTGTGAAAGAAGTTCAGCGACGCGGGTGCGGCGAATACTCACGAGGGCGAATTCGGCCGCGACGAAGAACCCGTTCGCCAGAACGAGGATTGCTACCCCGGCCAGTTTCAAGAGATCAATCCAAAGAGTGCTGGTCATCCAATGCGTGACCCAACGCGTAGCGCGAGGAGTCCGGCTGGAGACGGCCGCGGAGGGTCAAGGTCCTGAGGGCTCATCTTCCGCTTCCGTGCGGTAGATCACGGCGGCGCCGTAGCCTACGACAGAGCTGGCATCTCCGGTCACATCCCCGGAATTTGCGTACGCCAGAATCTGGACCCGATTCGCTCCGAGATCGGCCGCCGCCCACAGAACCGCGGCGACGGCGCCCCGGCCGCAGGCAAACCCGACCCCTTCATCTTCTGCCTCCAGGACGGCCTCCGGCGAGAAAGCTTCGATTCTGGCTAGGAGTTCGGCGTCCAGGCGGCGCGCCACCGAGTCGGGGTAGAAGTGGGAGAGGTCCGAGCTGGCGACCAGGATCGCGGCGGAGTCCTTGAGGACGGCCGTCAAGGCCTGACCCACTGCTCGCGCGACAGGCTTGGACTGGTCTCGCAGCATGATCGGGAGCAGGCGGAACGCCGACCCAAGGGAGCGTTGAAGGAAGGGGAGTTCGATCTCCAACGAGTGTTCCTGATCGTGGGCGATCGTCTCCAACCGGATCCCGGCCAGCCGCATGAGTTCGGCCCCGAAGCGGGCGAGAAGACCGCGATCGACCGAGATCATCCCCAGTGGTGTGGCATAGGCCTCGTGGGAGGTCGCGATGACTTGGGCCGGGTACGGCTGGTGCAGGGGCGAGACGACAGCGACGACCTCGGGATGTGTGTCCTCCAGGCACCTGAACGCGTGCGCTGCAACCTGGCCCGAATAGCGGTGTCCCGCATGGGGGGCGATGACGGCGATGACCTTGCCCGGGAGAGCAGAAACGGATGAGGCCGCGAGCTGGCCATCCACGGATTGCATGAGGATTCCAGGATCCCCTGGGTACCACGTTCCAGCGATGGGGGAGGGCCGGAGGTCGGTCATACAGGCGGCCTTATGATCGGCCTGAATTGTAGCACATGGGCCTCGGCCATCCTGTGGGGGCTCGCCGGCACGTCTACGGGCGCCCAACGAGTCGGGTGGAGGGCGAAATCCTCAGCCGAATCGACCGACTGTGAGAGATCGACCTTCGGGTTGCCGCGCGGCCACTGCTTCGCGCCGGAGAGAAAGGGATCTCGAACCCGCCTGTGTGCGGGGAGCGGCTTGACATACGAACAAATGTTCTGTAGAATAACTAGCACACCCGTTCTATCGTGGGAGTGCTGATTTGGGGCCACCGAAAGAAGGACCGATGGACGTGAACGAGGAGGCAAACCGCCTCGAGCAGGCACTCTTCGGGCTGTCCTTGCCCGTCCGCATCCAGGGTGGGCAAGTCCGGGAGGGGGGTGTCCGCTACATGGCAACCCCCTTGAACCGGACCACGACCGAGCAGTTTCAGCGGGTAGAGGGGTCGATTGCCCTGGCGCTGGGTGTGCCTCAGGTTCACATCGTCCGGGAGGGGGACGGCCTCGCCATCGATGTCCCAGGTGGCGATCCGGACCGGCCTCGGCTGCTGCCCCTGGTCCGGTCGATCGGTGATATCCCCAGGATGACCCTGGTTGTCGGGATCGACGACCAGGGCGCCCCACTTCTTCTACCGCTGAACCAGCCTGGCTCCTGGCACGCCGCCATCCTGGGGACGCCGGGCTTCGGGAAGTCCGAACTCCTGCGCTCGATGATAGTCTCCCTGAGCCTCACCAACCGACAATCCGTGGTCCAACTCTTCGGGATCGACCTGGGCGGCCGCGAGCTGGCGGTGCTTGAGGCCTTGCCTCATGCATTGATAGATCTTGCAACCGAGCCGCGCTTTGCGCTCGAGTTGCTGGACTGGCTCGCCGAGGAAGGCCTGCGGCGCGAGAAGTATGGCATCCTTCGCCCGGATCTCGTCCTGGCGGTCGACGACGTGGTCAGCCTAATCGACTCGGATCGGATGGCTGGCGAACGTCTTGAACGTCTCGCTGACCAGGGTAACCATTGGGGGATACACATCATCCTCTGCGGTCGGGAAGATGGCGATGAATCCTCACTACCTTGGCTCCGCGCTCAGGGCTGGGCGCTCGTCAACGGCGGGGTGAAGTCGGGGAGGTTCACGTTGAGGGCGAGCGGGCGGGCCTTCCCCTTCACGGCTGCCTGGCTCTCCGCCTCCGATCTGGACTTATCCATGAGGCAGTTTCGGACTGGCAAGCGGCCAAGTCGGTCGACGCTTTCGTATTCAATCTCCGGCGATTTGCGGGCAAAGTCCAGCGCGGCTGAGGCGGTTGGAGGGTAAGCAGGATGAATGGACTTGTGATGGGTGAGCCTGTGCAGGTTCATCGGAGCCCGGAAGGCCGTTTTCCCTCCGAGTTCACCTGGCGCGGGAGGAGACATCGCATCCGCAGTATCGAGACCCTCCGTTGGATCGAACCACAACGGCCGACGTCTGGCGCCCGCGCGGTACGGATCCGCCTTCGCACGAGCGGGGGGTTGCGTTGCTGGCTATCTCAAGACCCGGTGCGAGGGTTGTGGAGGATTGAGCGCGTGCTTAATGGCTCAGGAGGCTGAGATGAGAGTCGGAATGCTCTGGCTGGATGATGACAATCGGAAAGGAATCACCGACCGGGTTGAGCGGGCTGCGGCCTATTACCGAGGCAAGTACGGGCAAACCCCCACCTTGTGCATCGTGCACCCGGCCACCTTGGGAGAAGAAGTGTTCCAAGGTGTCGGTAGGATGGAATTGCGCACGAGCAAATCCGTTCTTCCGGACCACTTGTGGCTCGGGATCCGCGAATCCGAAAGTGTGGAACCAGCCCCAGGTATGGATTGACGGCACTCTTTCCGATGGGTTAGGACGTATTGGTTCCCCCAGGTAGACTTCCGAGGCATGCTCTCGACTGACTCTTGCCTGCCGCCGAGAAGCCCATGCGTGCCGTTCACCTCAGCGCGAGACGGTCGCCACGAGATCCTCGAGGGCGACCTCAAGATCCGCCTCGCCGGTCTTGGATCCGACATCGATCTCCAGGAGCCTGTGATACACGCGTTCGAGCATGGGGCGCCCGAACCTGCGCGCCTGGGCGGTGACCTTGGAGGCGACGAACGGATGGACGCGCAGTGCGTCCTGCGGGTCGACGCCGGCGTCGAGGGCTTGGCGCGCCAGCAACAGAAGACGGAACTGACGGACGATCATATGGAAGGCGTAATGCGGGTCGTCGCCTTGCAACAATCGCTGTAGTCCGGCGATCGCCTTGCGACCGTCTCGTTCGCCGATGGCGTCGACGGTGGCAAAGACGTCGCTCTGCCCGTGCAGAGGCGTAAGGCGTTCCACGTCGGCGATCTCGATCGGGCGCCGTCGGTCGACGTAGTCCAGTAGCTTGAGCAGCTCGTTGTCGGCGAGGTAGGGGTCACCCAGCACGTGCTCCGCCAGCAGCTGGGCAGCACTCATCTCGATCTCCCCCCCGCAGGAAGTTGCCCGCTCGCGCAACCAGCGGGCGAAATCCGCGCCGCGCGGGATGACGAATTTCCGTATCAGCACCTCCGCCGGGTGTGCCTGCGCCCAGTCGAGCAGGGGTTGGATCTCCTCGTGATCGTCGCCTCTTGTACGGCTCATATCTAACGTCTGGCTGAGCACGAGGGCAGTCGTCTGAGGCAGACCCTCGAGCAGTCGCATTAACCGTCGAGGGGGATCTGCTTTGAGGAACCGCGCTGGATCATCGATGATGACCACCCGGCGCGGGGCGAGGAATGGGATCGAGGCACATGCCTGCTCGATCTGGTCGAGGTCGTCTTGATCGGACCTCGAGTGGTAGGTGTTGAGGTCCGCCAGGCTGCGATCGCCGAGTTTGTCCCTCAAGCGCTCAATAAATTCAGTCCGGGCCAGCTCGTCGTCGCCGTAGAAGAGGTAGACCGTCGGGGCCGGTGAACTCATCTCAATCCGACGTGAAGATCCGATAGAGCTTGTTACGCCCTCGTCTCAAAGGTACGATGGCTTGCAGTTGCAACCCTTCCGGGTCCCCCTGGGTTGTGAGGTGGAGTTGGGCGGCATTTCCCAATGGCTGAGCCAGGATCAGGGCCATCGAGGTTACGAACACGGCCAGGGGGAGACGCGCCAGGCGATCTTGCCAGCGTTCATCGCGGCCCCCATAAAGCGAGAAGTAGGAAGCCATGGTCGCCAGGACACCCGCGGTGAGGAAGTTGGTGCCGCAATTGGGGTGAATCGCCAGGCGATGCTCTCCGGACCGCATCCTTTCCAGTGCTTCCGTGGTGGACTGACGGACCGCCTCGATCGGTAGCTGGGTGTACAGGAAGAAGCCGCGTGCATCCGATCGACCCACCAGCGGTGTTCCGGGATAACGCTGGCTCAGCATGTGAATCGTGGCATGTTCCAGCCCGTGATTGCGACGGATTCGAGAGAGAATGGGGCTTGAGAGCAGACGATCCAGCACTTAGGGTGGCCTCACCGCGGTAAGAGAACGGGAGGATTATACCGCGCCGGCCAATTCGGCCTGACGGTCGGGTGGACAGAGGCCGAAATAAGGGGAGGAAGGCAGATGTCCCAGTTGGGCTACGCGCCGCTGTAGCTATCGATCAGCGCCAGCAGGACTTGATTAGTGAAATCGGAGATCTTGTGACGCATCTCCCCCCAGGCGTTCGAGAAGCGAACGCCGGCGGTCTCGTAGACGTTGAAGATGCTCTCGAAGAGGAACTCGCGGAAGAACAGGAAGGCGGCAACTGCCTCTTTCAGGCTAAGCCCCACCTGGCGGCCGATGCGGGCATACTCACGGCCGAGGACATGAGCTTCGGCCTCGGCCTGGGCGCGATCGAGTCGGGAGCAGCGGATCAGCTCGCGCATAAGCCGGCGGGACCCCTCGCGATAGCGCGCCCGCTGGGCCTCATTCAGCTTCATGTACCAGGATTCCTTGCTCAGGCGACCGTCGGCCAGCTCGAGGCGGGTCCGACCGATTGCGTTCTGGACGACGACTTGAACCTCGTCCGGCTGAGATGTCCGGCGGGCAGCGGCCCAGACCTCAATCTCGGCTCGCTGGAAGCGCCGGTGCCCGCCGGCTGTCCGATGGGTAGGGATGTCCCCTTTGTCCGCCCACGTCCGCAAGGTGGAAGGATGGATGCCCAGCATTTCAGCTGCGGCGCTCAGCCCCAGCCAATCCTTTGACCGTTCGGCCACTTGGCACTCCGCGGGAATATGTGTGAATCTAGTATCTCGGGTAGATTTCGTCAAGACTCTCACACGCGGGGATCCGGCGTGCTCCAATGGACGATCACTGGTTCCCTTAGAGCGCCTCGGCTTGAGGGATAGTGGGAGGCTAGGCTAGAATCCACATATGCCCTGGGACATGATCGGACACCACTGGGCGGTAGGGCTTCTCCGCCGAAACCTTGCGCAGGCAAGGACGCGGCAGGCCTACTTGATCTGCGGGCCAGACGGGGTCGGCAAGCGCACCCTCGCCCTCCAGCTTGCAGCGGCTCTCAATTGCGAGGAGCCCCCCGAGCCGGGAGATAGCTGTGGCCACTGCCGGCCATGCCGGCTGATTGCGGCCGGTACCTACCCTGACCTTCATCAACTTGAAGCGGATCGGCTGGGGGGAGTGCTCAAGGTGGAACAGGTGCGCCAGCTCCAACGGCAGCTGGCTCTGGCTCCGTTTGAGGGTCGCTGGCGGCTGGCGCTTCTCCTACGCTTCCACGAGGCCAATCCCAGCGCCGCCAACGCCCTGCTGAAGACTCTCGAAGAACCGGCGTCGCAGGTCGTCTTGCTCCTGACTGCGCGCACTCCGGAAGCGGTACTTCCCACAATTGTCTCCCGATGTGAGCTGATTTCTTTGCGAACTCTGACGCCGGCGGAGGTCGCAGAGGGGCTGATCGGGCGTGGAGTTGATCCGGTCCAGGCAGGCTTGGCGGCGAACTTGGCCGGTGGCCGGCCCGGCCGGGCCATCCGACTATCGACCGACGAGCGGGCACTCTCGCGGCGAGCACAGATTGTCAGCGACCTGCTGGCGCTCCTGGAGGGCCAGCTCGGCGAGCGCTTCCGCTACGTCGAGAAGATGACACGCGGCGGTGAGAGCGGAGAACGACGCGAGAAGAGTCTGGAAGTGCTCGAGACGTGGCTCGCCTTGTGGCGGGAGGCGATGCATCGGAGCTTTGGGGCCTCTCCCGCAATCGGGGGCCCGGCCGGGGACGGGCTGGTCGAGAAGATCGCCCGGTGCCTTGGACCGGAGCAGATCGTGTCCGCCGTCGAAGCTACGCAGCGAACTCTGGAAGACGTGTCCAAGAACGCCAACTTGCGCCTGGCGTTCGAGGCCCTCATGCTCGAGATGCCCGTCCTCAACCGCGGATAATCCGTCAGAGGGAGATCAAGTAACGGGGGTCGCAAGGGCGAACAGTTCTGGTGATCTGCTCGATGCAGAAGCCGCGTGCGGGACACGCGGCTTTATACGTCACACGCAGGCGACACGTAAGCGGGCGAGATCACCGGGGACGAGGGGGGTAATCAGCGCGGTTCGACAACCAGGCGCAGGGCAGTCCTCTCCTTCCCGTCGATGTCGACCGTTGTGAATTCGGGAATACACACGACGTCAAGGCCATCCTCGTTGAGGTAGCCACGCGCGATGGCAATGGCCTTGATGGCTTGATTGACCGCTCCCGCCCCGATAGCCTGGACGTCGGCCCGTTTGTGCTCCCGGACGACACCAGCGATGGCTCCAGCGACGGCGGAAGTGCGCGATCCCGCAGAGACCTTGATGGTATCCATCAGGCCCCCTCCTTTGGCAGAAGAGCATCGGGCATCCGTCCGAGCCGTTGTCGCGCGATTGTACCGGATTCAGGATAGCGAATCAAGCGTATCGCACCGCGGTGTTGCATTGCACTTACATGCTGTTGGAGAACCTGCATCAATGGCGGGAGTGCGGGCGGGAGTCAGTGGAATGTCCAGCGTCCCGTGTGGAACCTTGGCGACCTCAGCCCGCAATGTGCGACAACTCTTGAGGCGCCGATCGGAGGGAGGAAAGGTCAGGTGCGCTCGACCTTGGAAACCTCGTCGGCATTGATGACGACTTCCTCCTTGCCGGCGAGTTTCTCGTGGATCTTGCGGACAACCAACTCGAGGTGGGAACCGTGAGCCACATAGTCGAGGTCATCGGCTGGCACGGTCAGGACCGGGCAGAGCGTGAAGCGCGCGATCCAGGCCTCATACAGCTCGTCAAGTCGGGAAAGGTAGTCCTGCGGGATGTCGCGTTCGAACGTCCTGGCGCGATGGGCGATCCGCTGTTGAACGGTTGAGACCGAGGCGCGCAGGTAAACGACGAGATCCGGAGGACGCAGGGTCTGGCTGACTGTCTGGTAGAGCTCGTGGTAGGTGGAATAGTCCCGCTCCTCCATCATCTGCTGAAGGTAGAGATTTCGGGCGAACACTTCGGCATCTTCGTAGATGCTCCGATCCTGGATGGCCGAAGTCGGATGATCGACAAGGGCGCGGTGGATTCGAAGGCGTCGAACCAGGAAGAACACCTGGGATTGGAAGGCGTAGGCGCGCATGTCGCGATAGAAGTCGGCCAGGTAAGGATTCTCGCCGACGGTCTCATAGAACGGTTTCCACCCCAGGTGCGCAGCCAGCAACCCGACGAGGGTCGACTTCCCCACGCCGATGTTGCCGGCGACGGTGATGAAGCGCTTGGTCGGGGTGATCGTCTGCAGCTCCTCAGGCACCATGAGCGCGTGACCAGCTTTCGATGCGATCTTCGATGCCATCCAAGAAGGCTTCTAACTCGCCCGTCCTCTCTTCAGCGGCTTGCTCCTCCAGGTTGAGCCCGTGGAGAAAGGCCTCCCATTCGGGACGCGCACCGTCGGCTCCTGCCCCGAGCGATTCGAGCGCGATCTGCCATGTGGAGAGCAGTGTCCAGACGACCGCCTGTGGCCAGCCGGCTTCGCTCAGCGCCTCGAAGCCGGACAAGTAGTAGCGCATTCGACACGGTGCTAGGCGCGGGTCGGAAGAGCCGGATGAGGCCGCCCTGAAGGCGCGCTCCCAAGCGTCGATCCAACCCGGCAAGTCCAGACGGTCAGGGGCGGCCGCCCCGATCAGGTGCAGAAAGGTCTCGAAGATCTCGGGCTGGCCGGCCTCTTCGGTCCGCTGCTTTAAGGTCACCGTGAGCCGCCGACCCGCGGCAGGCGCCCCGACTAACAAGGCGAGGCTGTTAACTCCGTCGAGGACGGCCGTGGGGTAAGCCCCAGGCCAGGCAGCGCCGGGGATCTTCAACTGACCGACCTCGCTTCGAGCCTTGGCCAGTAGACCGGACGCCCGAGCCTGGCGGTAGTCCGCTCGGTTGAATTGACTTCTGGCCGAAGCCTGAGCCCACTCGAGGAAATGTTCAGGGTCGAGGAGGAATAGGGGGTCGTAGAGAGCGGGCCCGAGCCAGGGAGAAGTCCGCAGGCTGCGAGGCTCGTTGTAGGTTGCCCGATCGTGGTGGGCGATATCCAGGTGAACATCTTCGGAGAGGGGGATGACTTCTCGCTTGGAGGCGGGCGGGTTCTTGTGAACCAGGATCAGATCGATATCGGCTGTGCCTCCGAACAAAGGCTCGCCGCGCACGGTGGAGCCGATCAGATACGCCGAGAGGATATCTTCTTCCACCGCCCGCCGGTCGGCTTCTCGATGTGCCAGCTCGATCAGCTTGCGGCGGGTGATCCTCACCGAGGGTTGTCTCCTATGAGGGGCAACTCGGGTTGGTAGGGTGGGATCCCCAGCGCAGAGCGAATGCGGTTGGTGATCTGCTTGAGGTGACTCGGATGAATCACGAAGTCCAACGAATCGGTCTCGATCGTCAGGACTTTGATGTCGGGAGAGCTCATGAAATGCGCCTCATAGGCCGCGTTGAGTCTGTCGATGTAGTCCCTCTCCATCCTTCTCTCGAAAGGACGGTCACGCATTTGGATTCGTTGCATGGCAACGTCAGTGCTCACCCTCAAGTAGACCGTGAGATCGGGGCGTTCGATGCGTTCCGCCAGTGCCTCATGCACCAGCATGTACGTCTCGAGCTCGTCGGCTTCGAGGTTGAGCCGGGCGAACAGGGCGTCCTTGTCGAATGAGTAGTCTGCAATCAGATCGCCCGCACTGACGGCCTGCGGCACCAAGTCCCTTTGCTGACGATAACGGCTGAGCAGGAAGAAGATCTGGGTCTGGAAAGCAAAGCGCGACCGATCGCCGTAGAAGTCCGAGAGGAAAGGATTCTCCTCGAACGCCTCGAGCAGCAAGCGAGCCTCAAAGACGGGTTGAAGGAGCCGGGCGAGGGAGGTCTTTCCGACCCCGATCACCCCCTCGATTGCGATATACATCCGTCGCCTGTGTGGACTGTTCCCGAGGGGCGGGTGAGGTCTAGGATACCCGGGATCGTTGGCCGGCGCAACGCCGCGCCCGGAAGACGGCCGTTGTGCTATCCGTGGGAGGCAGTCGCAGCCGGGGAGACCGCGGCGGCATCGCCCAACGCCGATGCGGCGGGAATCGCATATACTAGTCGCTCGCGCGAAGCAAACAAAGGTACAAGGTCCTCCAATCTATCGGGCGGCCCGCTCAGTGAGACCTCCCACAAAGGGACTTAGGATAGAACGCCCTCGGGATCCCCGGCTATTCTTACCGGCCTGCGGCCATCGGTTCGCGCCGAATAGCCTGGCGCATTCACGCCGGTCTGCGCCGTGCACAGACCGAACTGGGGAACGTCGAGGCGGCCAAGCTGCACGGCTCGAGGGCCAAAGAGATCATCGAGTTCATTGCCGACCACGTGGGGTCGGCCGAGAGCCATACGGACGGCGCGTCGAGTGGAAAGGCGGGAGGCGAACGGAGCATGGCCAAGCCGATCATCATGACTGTCGACGACGAACCCCAGGTGCTCAACGCCGTTGAGCGCGATCTTCGTCAACACTACCGGGGTGACTACAGGATCGTTAAGGTCGGTTCAGGGGGCGAAGCGCTAGAGACGGTCCAGCGGTTGAAGGAACGCAACGATCCCATCGCCTTGTTCCTGGTCGACCAGCGCATGCCGAGCATGAGCGGGACGGAATTCCTGGCTCAGGCGATCAAAATCTATCCGGAAGCACGCAAAGTCCTTCTGACGGCCTATGCCGACACGGAGGCCGCAATCGAGAGCATCAACCTTGTCGGGCTGGACCACTATCTGATGAAGCCCTGGGATCCCCCGGAGCAGAATTTGTACCCGGTCCTGGATGACTTATTGAGCGACTGGCTGGCGACGGTGCCGGTTCCCTATGACGGGATTCGGGTGGCGGGGACGCTCTGGTCGGCGTCAAGCCATCAGGTCAAGGACTTCCTGTCTCGAAACCAGGTTCCGTATCAGTGGTTGGACATCGAGGCCGACAGCGTGACCAAGGAGTTGGTTGAGGGGACGCTCAAGGGCGAGTGGAGACTCCCCGTGGTCTTCTTCCCGGATGGTTCTTACCTGGCCGAGCCCGACAACCGTGCCCTGGCCGAGAAGGTCGGAATGCAAACCCAGGCCAGGCAGCCCTTCTACGATCTGATCATCGTCGGGGCGGGCCCGGCCGGATTGGGCGCCGGCGTGTATGGCGCCTCCGAGGGATTGCGTACGGCGATGATCGAACAGGAGGCCACCGGTGGGCAGGCCGGGACAAGCTCGCGCATTGAGAACTACCTGGGTTTTCCCAGCGGTGTAAGTGGGGCCGATCTCGCCCGACGCGCCACTGCCCAGGCCAAGCGCTTCGGGGTGGAGATCCTGACTGCGGTTGAAGCCAAGACGGTGCGCGTCCAGGATCCATACCGATTTGTCGAATTGACCGACGGGACGGAGCTGAGCTGTCACGCCCTTCTGATCGCCACGGGCGTCAGCGTGAAGAAACTCGAACTGGAGGGGATCGAGGCGATAACCGGTGCCGGCGTGTATTACGGGGCGGCCCTGACCGAGGCCGCCCACTTTCGGGGAAAGCACATTTGCGTCGTGGGAGGAGCGAACTCTGCCGGGCAGGGTGCGATGTTCTTCTCACGCTACGCGGGGAAGGTGACCATGCTGGTCCGAGGCGAGAGCCTGGATTCAAGCATGTCGCAGTACCTCATCGACCAAATCGGTGGGCGGGAGAACATCGAGGTACTCTGCAAGACGAACGTCACAGCGGTCCATGGCGAGGGGAAGTTGGAGTCGATCGTAATCCAACATCTCGACAGTGGAGAATCGCAGACGTTGGAAGCGGCGGCCCTGTTCATCTTCATCGGGGCCGTGCCCCACACCGATATGGTGGCGGATGTCGTGGAGCGGAATCGGGCCGGCTTCATCCTCACCGGTCCGGACCTGATCCAGGCCGGGAAACGGCCGAAGGGGTGGCGGCTTCAACGCGATCCTTACTTGCTGGAGACGAGTGTGCCGGGGATCTTCGCCGCGGGAGACGTTCGCCAGGGGGCGGTGCGCCGGGTGGCTTCTGCGGTTGGCGAGGGCGCCATCGCTGTGAGTCTGGTCCATCAGTACTTGAAAACCGTGTGATCTCAGGCTCCCGGAGCCTACGGGAGCCTTACTTTAGGGCTCCCAGCGGAACTGTAGGCAGTAGTGGTGGAAGGTATTGCTGACCCAGGCGTTTCCCAAGCCATAAGGCGCAAGACGGATGTCATCCTGGCACCAGATTTTCTCGTCTTTTAGCGTGTACGTTCCCCCCAGCCGAATTCCCAGGTCCCAGGCCAGCGGGTATACCCGGCCGCCCTTCTTCACGTTCTTGACGATGATCGTCAGGTAGGCCTTCGGGCGAAGGAGCGGGCGCAGGGAGGCATAGATCTCTACCAGCCTGTCGAGGAACTCCCCGTAGTCTGAGACATTCCCCAGGTCGGCCGGATCATCGGAGTAAGTCACGTCGAGGTCGTTCGAAGAGCGGCGGGAGCGCTGAGCTTGGGCGCCGCGGGCATGCAGCATGTCCCAGTATGGCGGCGAGGTCAGCACGTAGTCCATGGTCGGCAGGTTGATGGCCTCCAACCGAGCTGCATCTCCGGTGATGACTTCGCAGCGCAATCCGTCTGCAGGCGGGCCGAGTTTCGCCGTCTCCTCCTGGATCAGCTGACGCGCGACCTCTGTATAGACCGGGCTCAGTTCGACACCGATCGCATGCCGAGAGGCCCGCAGGCTGGCGACCAGGGTTGAGCCCGTGCCAGCCATTGGGTCGAAAACCATCTGGCCGGGTTTGGTGAAGAACTCGATGAACTCCTGCGCCATCGATTCCGGGAACTTGGCTGGGTGTCGCCGGACTTCCTTCCGTCGCGGCGGGGGATTATGAATAAACCAGGACTTCTGGAACTTGAGCCAGTCTTTCGGAGTCAGGTCATTCAGGCGATTGCGGAACGGCTTTGCCTCGCTCATGGTGTCTGTCCTGAAGGATTGGGCGGCGTTGAAGGGGCCGGAGATGCAGAGGTGAGGTCTTGCGCGACGGCCCGCGCAGACAGGTCATCGAATGCGACCGTGGTCTGTCCGGAGGCAGCGCTGTGTACAAAAAGACCGAGGCCGCCCGCAGGGATCACACCGCTGCGCAGGCTGAACACTTCAACGTCGTTTATGAAGAAGAAGAAGTCGGAGCCTTTCGCCAGTACCCCAAGGCGGTTCTCGGACAGCGGGCCCGGGATGGCGGCATAGGTGTCCGTGGGAGGGATGAGATTGAAGGACTGGCCATTGAGAACGCGGGCGACACGCGCCTGGCCATCGCAAGCGAGAATGAAACGAAAGTGGTTTGAGTCTTCATCCATTCGGAACATCAGCCCGAAGTCGTCCGATGGTCCACACAAGAAGGGGCGGACACTCACCTGGACAAAGAAATCAGTCAGCGCGGGAGAGGGGCTCTGCGCGTAGCGGTACGTGCCGGATTTCCGAACGGCGATCACAAGCCGGCCGTCGGCGAAGCTCGTCCCGCCCAGGCTGTCCTGGCCGATCGGCCAGCCATCGTTGCGGCTGAAGTCGTCTTGGTAAAGGTAAGGACCAAGACCCAGGAGCCGATCGGGCGTCGGGGAAGGGCTGGGCGCCGGGGAGGGTGTCGTAGTCGCCGGAGCCGTCGGGAACACGAAGGTCGGGGTTGGCGCCTGGACGGGCGAGGCGATCGGGGTGGTTGAAGGGACGGCGAATCCGGATGAACAGCCGCCCAGGATCAGACCGAGTGCGGTCGCGGCGAACGGACTCAACTGCGGCCGGTGTGGGGGCAACGGTATGGCTGGGTTGGAACCTGAACCGGCTTTTGGCCGTCGGGTTTGTCTCGAGCCTGGCGCCGGGCTGAACACGTTGGTGCCGGTCAACGCGGATTTACGCCGGCCCGTCGGGCTACCCTGAACCGAGCCGGAGCGACGGGCCGCATTCAGGGCTGAAGGTACCACAATGCAAAATCGTCAAACACGACCTCGACCCCCGCTGTCTCGACTGCGCTGGCGTACAGCCCGAAACCCCCGTAGGTGTAGTCGTTGTCCGACGTCTCGCCGATCAGCTCACCGTTCGCAACCACATACAACTTATCGCTCTTCGCCATTAGACCCATCTGGTTGCTGGCGTCCGCACCCGAGCGCAATTGGGAGGCCTCGGTCCAGTCGATCAGACTTACGGGCTCTGCATTGCCGATGAACTTGCGAAGGCGATACGACCCGTCACAAGAGAACTCGAGAGCATAGCCGCGGTCGAAGTTCCCCCCTCCGACGCGGACCGCCAGGCCGTAGCCATCACTGCCTGAGCACGTCCCTATTCGTGCGTTAACCTCGGCATAGACATCGCCCCCCACTTGATCTGACCCGCTCCACCAGACGGCGTGGTCGGCCACGTTGTCGGCAGCTTTGAAGCCATCCTCGGCATACAAATTCGTGGCGGCCTGTGGATCACTGAACTCGTACCACTTGAAGCGTGTGCTGAAGTCGTCTGAGTAGTCCGGCGCGGAGAGGTTGAGGCCCGCCCTCGGATCGCTCGGCGGGAGCTGTGGACCCGTCGGTGAGGCGCTCGGTCCTGGGGAGGGTGTCAGGGTGATCGTTGCCGTGGGGGAGCTCGTGGCCGTACTCGGAGGTGGCAGGGTCGCGCTGGGTGGGGCCGTGGGAGGCGTGCGCAGCGGGAACACCGAGGTGAGTGTTGGGGGCAGGCGCGTTTCTTGGTCGTCCGCCGCGGGTAGATCGGATGCCGAGCGATTGCACGCGCTCAGGCCGAGTGCGACGGCGACGGCACAGCATATGGCCGGGGATCGTCTCATCCGATCGGGGGCGTCTCCTGACTGCATGTTCCGCCCGCGCCGATTGACGTTCGACCGGGCCTGCAAATTCCCAACGCGGCGTGATGCGGCATCTAGAAACTGATTCTACCCGTCCTTCGGCTCTACTTCAAATCCCCTCTCGAGGGTTGGGTTAAGGGTTCACCAATTCGCGACAAGCGGCCGTCGCATAGCTTATGGGGTCAGCATGACTTTGCCCGAGTTGCCCGAGGCCATGACTTCGAAGGCCCGATCGTACTCGTCCAGGCTGAAGCGATGGGTGACCATCTTCGTGAGATCGACAGCCCCAGAGCGGACCAGGCCGCGGCCCTGGTACCATGTCTGCCAGAGCTGGCGTCCGGTAATCCCCAGGACGTGTGCTCCCTTGAAGACGACGTGGTGATTCCAATCGAAGTTGAACTTGCCTGGTGCGACGCCCAGCAAGGCCGCATCTCCGCCGGGCTTGAGTAGGGTGAAGCCCTGATCGATAGCGGAGGGCGCGCCCGACATTTCCAACAAGACATCGACGCCTTCGCCGTCCGTGGCTTCGAATACCGCTTCAGTGAAGCGATCCTCCGCCGGGTGCAGCGCCAGATCGGCTCCCGCCCGCTTCGCCATATCCAGCCGGTATCGGCTGATGTCGGAGGCGTAAACTGCCCGGGCGCCGATCGCCCGCGCAACGCTGATTGTCATTAACCCCACCGGTCCGCAGCCGGTGACCAGGACTTTCTTGGCCCGCAGGTCGAAGGCGAAGGCCGTATGGACGGCGTTGCCGAAGTTCTCCTGAAGCACGGCAACTTCCAAGGGCAGGTCGGGAGGATTGGACCAGGCGTTTTGCGCGGCGATGGCGATGTACTCGGCAAACCCTCCATCGCGATCGACCCCGATCAGCCGCGTGTTCTCGCACAAATGGCCCTGGCCCGTGCGGCAATAGGCGCATACATTGCAGATGACGTGTGACTCGAGTGAGACAAAATCGCCGACGGACGATGAACGGACCATCGGGCCGCGATCGACGACTTCGCCACAAACTTCGTGGCCTACCACGAGCGGCGGCTTCAGCCGGCCGGCGGCCCACGAATCCCAGTTGTAGATGTGTAGATCCGTGCCGCAGATCGAGGCCGCGCGCACTTTGACCAGGAGTTCGTCCGGGCCGACGCTCGGAATGGGGACCTCGCCGGCTTCGAGGCCGGGTCCCGGCTTCTTCTTGAGAATCGCTTTCATCATCTCCGCCATGCGGTTGTGCTCCTAAGGGAAGGTCGACAAAGTCCGGGTATGCGAAGGGTGATCCACCATCGAGCTCTCCACCGTCGGCCGCGGCCCACATCCAGAGAAAAGCACGACCGCCAGATGGAGAGTTGTCGAAACCCGGAAAAGGAGTAGATCGATGCGGGGGCGATAAGGGCGTCCCGAAGCTCTGGCTCGGCTCAGCCATGCCGCATCCGTACGCGGCAGGACGCAGACGATCTGGAGGGGAAGTCCCAATTCTGTCCAGGCCGAACCAATCGGACTCCCAGGTATGCAAAGCACACTGGGTGGATCGGCGCATCATCACGTTGGCAGTATAGCATGAAGGGAGGGAGGATCGATCGTCTGGTTATAATGGGCGGGCCGCTGTTTCGGGCGCTCAAGGACGTCTCGAGGATCATCATGGAATACCGAAGGATGGGTCGTTCGGCCCTCAAGCTCAGCGCGATATCTCTCGGTGGTTGGATCACGTTCGGGGGTCAGATCGATGACCGGTCAGCCACTGAAATCCTCCACAAGGCCTATGAGCTCGGGGTTAACTACTTCGACAATGCCGATGTGTACGCCGGAGGCCGGGCGGAACGTACGATGGGCGTGGCGATCAAAGGTCTCTCGCGTGAAAGCCTGGTGTTATCGAGCAAGGTCTACTGGGAGAGTCTTGAGGGCGTCAACGGTCGAGGGCTCTCCCGGAAGCACATCATGGAATCGTGTAACGCTTCATTGAAGCGGATGGGTCTTGACTACCTTGACCTGTACTTCTGTCACCGATATGACGACGAGGCACCGCTTGATGAGGTTGTGCGCGCTATGGATGACCTGATCCACCAGGGTAAGGTCCTATATTGGGGTACCTCGGAATGGCGTGCCGGCCAGATCGCCAACGCTTACCGAATCGCCGACCTCAGGGGGCTGTACGCGCCGGCAGTCGAACAACCGCATTACAACATGCTCGTCCGGCGCAAGGTCGAAGACGAGTTGGCGCCGGCGGCCGACGACCTGGGGTTCGGGATGGTGACCTGGAGCCCGCTGCGCTCGGGGCTTCTGAGCGGGAAATACAACCAAAGAAGACCGAAGGATGCCCGCCTCACGCTGGAACGATACGCCGACCTTCACGGGATCGTGAGCGAGGCAAACCTGGAAACAGCCCGAAGGATAGCGGAAGTGGCCGAGGACATGGGGGTGCCCATGGCCCAACTTGCCATCGCCTGGCTCCTGCGCCTGCCGCAGGTGTCGAGCGTGATCACCGGCGCGACGAAGGTGGAACAGCTGCTGGAGAACCTAGGGGCATTGGACGTCGTCGACAGGCTCAATGAAGAGGTGCTGGAGCGGATCGAAGGCGTTCTGGGGAATAAACCCGGCCCTGAAGACTAAGACCGGTCGAGGGCTAGACTTCCCCGCTCTCCAGCTCAAGGCCGTGTGGATCGTCGAAATCGATACGAGCCGCGAACGCCCGGCCGATACTCTCCAAGAGATCCATCGCCCAGACCGCGTCCAGCCCAATGCCGGCTAGATCCGTTCCCGGTGGAACTCTAACGCCCAGATTAGACATGACATCCGGTGTTAGATCGAGCTGGTAGCGGCGGAAATCCACTCGGCCGGTCATACCGTACTCGCGCCGGGTAACATACGTTTGCCAGTCCGCCGAATCCTCGAGAAGCTCCGACAATACCCAACTCACCCAGGTGGCGGCATTCGCCCTTTGTGGGTCGATCACATGTGCCGTCCTTCCGGTACCAAAGGAAAGCATCCGCACTTCGCCCGGCCGGTATTCACCGTCGGTGTAGTAGAGGGCTTCGACGGCCGCTTGATAGCATGGGTTGCCCGCGACGCCGACGCCGCCATCGACCCAGGTGTGCTCCTGACCCAGAACCTGGGCCGTGTGGGCCGGGAAATAAGTCGGCGCGGCAATGCTGGCCAGCACGGCCTCCCTGAGCGACATCGTCCCCCAGAGCCCGGCATTGCCGGGGTTGTCGGCGACAAAGAAATCGGTGCGGCTGGTCTGGGTGTTCTTGCCCGTGATCATCACCTCCACGGGCAGGCTGTTCAGGGGGACATCGGCCCCGATCTGAAGCAGCGTTTGATCGATGAATTCGTTGCTGTAGCGGTGGTTACCCCCGTTGAGAAGGATCTTCCACCACGGCAGGCGCTGGAACGCCTGGCTGGCGAGCTCGCGGTACAGGGCAAGCAAGCCTCGGGCGCTGACACCGACGGCCAGCCCGGCAGCGATGACGGCTCCGGTCGAGGTGCCGGCCAGCATGTCGAAGATCTCACGGCTGGGCTTGCCTTCCTTGGTCTCGAGGCGGACCAGACATACCAAAGGGATGATTCCGCGGACACCGCCGCCGTCGATCGAGAGGATCCTCTTCATTGTGGTTCGTCCTTGAGGTCGATTGAGTCCGCCAGGTGATGCTTCTCACTTGCGCGCGCGGGAGGCCCTGCGGTTTGCGATGCCAGTTTCGTGCCGTGGGTCAAGGGGGTGCCGAGAACTCGCCCAGACGAGAGGCTCTTCGGACGGACGATCGTCATCCGGCATTGGATTAGGTGGAGGCCGGTCGGATCCGGGACGTCTTAGCCCACGCGACTCGCCATCGTGTAACCGAATACATCACCGAAGGCTTCGGCCACAACTTCGGCGACATCCTCGATCGACGGCACGGGTTCGAGCAGATCCGCCAGGCTGATCATGGCGAATTCGGTCAAGCCGCAGGGGACAATCCCCTGCCAGTAGCTCATGTCGGGGGCGACGTTGAGCGCAAAGCCGTGGCGGGTGATCCCGTGGACATCTACCTTGACGCCAATGGAAGCGATCTTGGACGGTTTGAGACGAGCAGCTGGTGGGCAGCGGACGCAGCGAGAGGCGATATCGGGTTGAACCCAGACCCCCGTCAGGCCGCGAACCTGGCCGGTCACCAGACCTAAGCGCGCCATCGATCGGATCAAGCAGTCTTCGATACGTCGGATGTAGCCGACGAAGTCGGCCTGGGGAAGACGACCGGAGGGATCGAGCTTCCCGAGAGGGATCAGCGGGTAACCGATGAGCTGCCCCGGTCCATGATAGGTCACATCCCCGCCGCGATCGACCCAGTGGACCTCAACACCGCGGCGGGCCTGCTCGGCCCGGTCCCAAAGTAGGTTGCTCGACTGACCGCGGCGGCCGAATGTAAAGGTGTGCGGATGCTCCAGGAGAAGGAGCGTGGGCGGCGCAGCGCCATCGGCGATCTCAGCCGCGATTTGCTCCTGGATCTTCCAGGCCTCAAGGTAGGGTACAAGGCCGAGGCGGCGCACATGGCAGACCGAGGCCTTGAGGTGGGCCACGCCTGAGGTCGGAGAAGGGTCTGCGGTTTTAGTTGGCGGCATTGCATGGATTATACCGGCGCCTCATGGCTTCCCATGAGCCCGAATGGAATAGCGCGAATTCCCGGGAGTAGAATCGGCCTATGCCCACGGCCAAGCACATTGTGCGTATCCGAAGACGGCGGGGACCATCCGGGCCGGAGTGGCCGAGCGGCCGGTTGATCGTCCTCGGCATCTCTTTGGTCTTCGTCCTGGGAGCGGCGGGTCCGATGTCTGCCGCGGCGTACGGAGAGTTGACCCGCGATCTTCCGGTGATTGAGACCATCGAGCGTTCCTTCGGCCCCGAAGGTCTGTTTCTCCCGGTGCGAATGGTCGACAGAAGCGGCACGCACCTGCTCTACGAGGCGCTCAATCCGGGAGCCAAAGACCGGCGACCCTATATCGTGGATACGATGCCTGCGGGGGTGGGTTCAGCCTACCCTGAGGCAGCCGCGATCGCGGCTGAGAGCCGGCCTCTCCTCATCGGGCCTGGTGCTGATGTGAACCGGCTCGTCCCCCTCGGCCTGGGCGGTCAAGAACCTGCGACAGAATCGGCGATGAAGTCGATCGCTCGCCGCCTCACCGAGAACCTGCTCCAACCTCTGGGCGACGCGCGTCGCCCGGCGCTCGTGCGAGCCGCGCGAGCGGGTCTCTTGACCGGAGAAGTGAGTGCCAGGTACTCACCTGAACAGTTGCTCATATGGTATCTGAACAGCGCGCCCTTCGGTAGGAGCGTCTTTGGTTTCGATGCCGCAGCGCTGGTCTTCTTCGGCAAACACGCGACCGACTTGAGCCTGGCTGAAACGGCGATCCTGGCAGCCGTTGCTGCGGACCCCGGGCTCGACCCTCTGGCTGCGCCCTCTGTTGCCAGGGATGGGCAGGTCGAGGTGCTCCGCCGGATGGCCGAACTGGGCTTCGTGACCGAGGCTCAGGCGGTCTCGGCCTTGGCGGCGCCGATCAGCCTGGCATCGGCCAATGGGGAACCCGCGCTCGGTGTGCCCGCGTTTGTCGGATACGTCTGGGATAGCCTGGATAGGCTGATGGGGCCCGGCGGGGCCGCTCACGGTGGATTGGAAATCATCACGACCATTGACTACGACCTGCAACTCCAGGCGGCCTGCGCCGCGGCCACGCACCTGGCCCGGATGGGCGGCGGTGATCCGGGTGGGATGGAACCGGCCGCTGACGGGTCGGCCTGCCTCGCCGGCGGTCTCCTGCCTCCTCTGCGTCCGAGCGATTCGGGGGTCGATCATGGGCTGGAAGAGAGCGCGGTCGTCATCCTTGATCCGACACACGGTCAGATTCTGAGCTTTGTCGGCCCAGCAACGGCTCCTAAGCCTGCCGGGGACGTCTTCATGCCGTTCATCTACTTGACAGCCTTCGCCCGCGGATACACCCCGGCGACCATGATCGTCGATGTCCCGCCCACAGGTAGTCCAGCAAATGCGGGGTCGGGCGAAGACAAAGAGGGTGACGTCGCGCTCTTTCACGGACCGGTGCGGATGCGGACGGCGTTGGCCAACTCGTACACCGCCGCGACCATCGAGACGACTAAGCTGGTTGGGGTGGATGGCGTAGTCCGGACGGCTCACCAAATGGGTCTTGACGCTTTTGACGACCCTTCTACCGAGCCCGGCCCGGCTCAACTTGCCGAAGAGGCGGAAGGCAGCCTGGTCGATTTCACCTACGCGTTTGGAGTGCTGGCTGTCCAGGGCCGCATGGTGGGAGTGACTAAGCCGGCCGCGGACCAGCGACAGGGTTTTCGTAGCCTGGATCCAGTCATCATCGTGCGCGTGGAGGATGCCTCGGGTGAGGTCATCTACGGGATGCAGCTTTCGGAGCGGTCCGTCGTAAGCCCTCAACTGGCCTACCTGATGGCTGATGTGTTGAGCGATGAAGCTGCGCGCGCGCTTTCTTTCGGCCAGCCTAATCCCCTGGAGGTCGGGCGGCCAGCGGCGGTGAAAACGGGACTGCCTTCAGACGGCCGAGGTGCGTGGGCTGTCGGCTTCACCCCCCGACTGGCCGTCGGAGTCTGGGTTGGGACAGAGGCAGCAGAAGGGCTGACCGGAGTCGAGGCCAGGAACGGCGCGGCGCCGATCTGGCACGCCTTGATGCGCTATGCCTCTCGCGATGTGGATTCGGAAGCCTGGCCTCTACCACCCGGTATGAGTGAAGTCGACGTCTGCGATCCTTCCGGACTGCTGCCGACAGCCTATTGTCCCGACGTCGTGCGGGAGGTATTCCCCCAGGGCACCGAACCGACGCACTATGACAACCTCTATCAACCCTATCGCATCAATCGTGAGACCGGAAAGCTGGCGACACTCTTCACCCCGATTGACCTGGTCGAGGAGCGGGTTTACCTGATCCCGCCCGTGGAAGCTGTGGATTGGGCGAGGCAGGCCGGGCTTCCGCAGCCTCCGGAGGAATACGACACGCTGTACGAAGCCCCGCCGTCCGCACCGGGCGTCCAGATCACCTCGCCAGCCAGTTTCGACTACCTGCGCGGAAAGATCGGCGTTTTCGGCGACGCCCATCCCGAAGACTTCGATTACTACCGCCTGCAGTACGGCGCCGGCCTGAATCCGACGCGCTGGTTCCAGATCGGGCAGGACGCGGCGCGTCCAGCGGATCGAGGTCGCCTGGGCGAATGGGATACGGCCGGGCTTTCCGGCCTGTACACACTGCAACTGGTCGTCGTCCGCGCCGGCGGACAGGTCTCGACTGCCGCCGCCCTGGTGACGATTGACAACCGCCCGCCGACGGCTCAAATCGCCTTGCCTACTCCGGGAGAGGCTTTCTCCCTGGCCGAGACCGATTCGCTGAGCATCCAGGCAGAGGCCTCGGACGATCTGGCCATGGCGCGGCTAGTATTCTATGTCGATGGCAGGACGCTGGCGACGGTCACTTCGCCGCCGTACTCGACGCGCTGGGACCTGGCGACAGTTGGCTCGCACATCCTGTTCGTGCGAGCCTACGATGTAGCCGGCAACTGGTCCGAGAGCGAGCACATCACGATCGAGGTGCAACGCTGATGGTGCTCGCGCCATCCTTACCTTCGATTACGCCCTGGATGTTCCTCTCCGTTTGAATTGGATGCGCCGCGCTAGGCGTTCCACACCGCAGGAAAACTCGGTGAATCAGCAGACACCCCGGAGGTGAGGGAGAACGTCCTCCCGCGGGGTGCCGACTGGAGCGGGCCGGTTTGATTTTCGACGCAGTGTGTGCTCCTGTGGAACGCGGGCGATGTCGGGGGTTCGGTGGCCGCCGGCCTTCATACCGATGGATCTGTCTGACGGGTGTTGATGCGAGGTGGAGGTTATTGGCTGGGGATGGACTTCACGGGCGGCTGCCAGGCTGGCTGCATGTCGCGGCCGGTGTAATCGGTGAGGTTCTCCTGCCCGGCGCCGCCTTTGGCCATGATGTACACCTCAGGATTCTGGTCGCGCGTCGAGGTGAACACGATCCAGTTACCATCCGGCGAGAACGAAGGTTCCTTATTGCCAAGGCTGTCGGTCAGGCGCACCGGGTTGGCGCCGCGATCGGAAATGCGCAGGAGCCAGATCTCGTTCATGCTCGGTTGTCTCCAGGTGATTGCCAGGAGCTGACCGTCCGGCGACCAGGCCAGGTCGTCGGCGCCGATGAGCTGATCGCGTCGATCGAACTTGGTCGGTTCGCCCGGAGTCGGCTCGCGCATGAAGATGCGGCCTGGGGCTCCGTTGATCGAGGCGCTGACGGCGATCTGGCTTCCATCGGGCGACCAGGCCGGAGAGGTTTCGACGGCGAAGCCGGCCGAGAGGTTGAATGGCTTTTCGGCTTTGCACGGACCCGGAATCGGTTCGCACGAAACAGCCGAGACGAAAACCTGGTTGAGGCGATTGATCCGGTCGCCGGCGTAGGCAATGCGAGTGCCGTCCGGGGACCATGAGGGGTCGGTATCATCGCCCGGGCTATTGGAAAGGTCGGCCGGACCGGATCCATCGAGGTTAATGGCCCAGATGTCCAAACCGAGGGCATTGCCCGAAGCATCCGAGCCCGCGGGAGCGACGTACAACAGCCGGATCCCGTCTGGGGACCAGCGCGGCTGGGTCTTGTCGCCGGGGCCGTACGTGAGCTGTCTGGGGTTGCTCCCGTCGGGGTTCATCAACCACACCTGGAAGGTGTGGCCGTCTTCCCGGTCGGTGACGAATGCAATCTGTCCCCCGCCGCCGAGCTGGACAACGGGCACGACAGTCGGTTCTTGGGTTGGTTCCTCAGTCGGGACCGGAGTGGGGGCAGCGGTATCCGGCGGAGGGATGGGTGTGGGCAGCGGCGCCGTCGCGGTAGGCACGGGCGCGACGGCCGGGACGGTTGGTCCTTCGACGGGTGTTATCGTCGTGGAGGGCGCGGCTGTCCCGCCCGAGAAGAGTCGGAACGCGAGGAACAGAACCACAGCCACGACACCCAGTAGTCCGATAACACCCACTGCTCCCACACCGGCGAACAACGCCATGTTTCGGCCCACACGAGGGGCGTCTTCGACCTTCAATGTGGGCTGCACCACGTGAGCTTGAGCGGTGACACCCTTGAGCGCGCTCCGGAAGGTGGCGATGTCGGGGAAACGCCCACTCTGTTGCAGGGATAGGGCCCGGGTGATCGCCGCATCGACGGTCTCCGATACAGTCCTGTTCAGACTGCGGATCGGCACCAACGGCTCCTTGTTCAGCATCCGTTCGATGCTGTCGACGGGCGGCCGACGTGTCAACAAGGTGAAGATGGTCGCCGCCAGGGCATACTGGTCGCTCCTGGCGTCGGTCCTTTGTCCTCCGTATTGCTCCGGCGGTGAAAAGCCCGGCGTGAGGCCGCGGGCGCCGGTCGAAGTCTGGGCGTGGTCGAAGATCTTGGCGATTCCGAAGTCGACCAGGACGACATTGCCATCCGGTTGAAGCTTGATGTTGGCCGGCTTGATGTCCCGGTGGATGACAGGAGGCTGCCGGCTATGGAGGTAGGTGAGCGCGTCGCACAAGCTGTCCGCCCACCTCATGACTTCGTTGACCGTCGCCGGCTGGTTGGACATTCGAGTCTGAAGGTCGACGCCTTCGATGTAGTCCATCACGAGGTACTGGCGGCCTTCAAGGACGAAGTGGTCTGTGACGCGGGGCAGATTGGGATGGCGCAGACTCGCCAGAAGGCTGGCTTCGCGCTGGAACTGGCGCTCCGATTCAGGGTTTGGGTTGAGGTTCTCTTTGAGCGCGACGCGGATCTGCAAGGTCTGATCGAGGGCCAAGTAAACTTCCCCCATTCCACCCTTGCCGAGCTTGCCGTCGATTCGATAGCGGTTGTGCAGGATCGATCCCAGAGGCAAGACCATGGGGGAGATTGTATCCGGTCGGACAAGGGTGGTCAATCATCCTTAACGGCCACATCCGGCTAAGGCGCGTTTCGTTCCGGCATCCTCTGGATGATTCGAATGCCGATCTGTGGAAGACCCGCTGGCGGCTGGGTGTTGGTGACCGGCGGACTCGGCCTCGCCTGAGAGGAGACCTGGGGCCGCGGTCACACTGCACCTGTTTGCAGGGGAAGAGGGCGGATGGCGCAGGATACTTGGAAGTCTCGCTCGATGCCAGGGAGGGCTCGAGATTGCTGGCGCTTTCCAATCAAAGGCGCGGAATGCAGCCGGAGGGCGGATCGAGTGGCTGGCCCGTGCCGATCGTCCTGGGGCAGTCTCCTAACATGCACCTCAACATCAGACATCTGTAACTTGACCGTTCCATCCCGGTAGGATAGCTTGAAGTGGAGGGGAGAGCCGGTCGCGAGCCACAAACGGGGCGTCAAGCCACGGAATTCGTTGGCAGGTTAATGCGCCGATCAGGGTGGGGAGGGTTGGCGGAGCAGGCTTTCGCTCCCCGGAGAGCGAGTCGACCGCCCTGGGCAAGGGCAGGAACCCGGACTGGATGCCCGCAAGCCGGACTATAATGGTCGAATAAACGTGAACACGCTTGCAGTAACTCCCGGGTGTCCAGGGTGAAAGCTATCCACTTGTGATCCACTTCACATATGAGCAGAGAGACCATGGATCAATCTGAACAACACGAACTGGGATTCCTGGATCCGATTCTGGCTGAGCACGCTGCCGGCGGGCGCTCGGGGCTTGTGCCTGTGCTCCTGCGGGCTCAGTCACAAACCGGCTACCTCACGCCGCCGATGGTCGAAGCCATCGGTAGAGCGCTGCGGGTCCCACTGTCCGAAATCCACGGTGTGATCGAGTTCTACACCATGCTCTACAACCAGCCCGCCGGCCGACAGGTCGTGCGCGTGTGTACCAGCCCGATATGCGATCAGGCCGGAGGGCACGCAGCCCTGCGGGCCGCCTGCCGCCATTTCGGGACCGAACCCGGCGAGGTCACGCCCGACGGCGAGTGGATGGTTGAAGAGTCGCCTTGCCTCGGTTTATGCGATCACGCGCCGGCGGCCCTGGTGGGCGAGACTCCGGTTGGCGGCATCGATCCGCCAAGCCCGGCGCGATGGATCCGCGAGCCCGAACCGATCGGCCTCGGTCTGGTCGGCGGCATGGCGCGGCCTTTGAGTGGGCGTTGCGGCATCATCGATCCGGCGGACCTTGCCGGCTTTGAGGCCCACGGCGGTTTCGGCGGATTGCGGCGCGCGCTGGAGTCGCTCACGCCGGCCCAGGTCATCGCGGAGATCAAGACCGCCGGCCTGTCGGGCCGCGGTGGTGCGGCCTTCCCCACCGGGACGAAGTGGGAGATGACGGCAGGCGCCCCGGGCGACACTCGCTATGTGGTGTGCAACGCCGACGAGTCCGAGCCCGGGACATTCAAGGACCGGATTCTGCTTGAAGGCGATCCTTTCTTCGTATTGGAGGGGATGGCGATCGCGGGTTACGCGATCGGCGCTCGAAAGGGCTTCATCTACATCCGCGGTGAGTATCCGCGGGCACAGCGGATCGTGGCGCAGGCGATCAAGGTCGCAGTAGAAAATGGTCGATTGGGGGAGGGGATCCTCGGTATGGATTTCGCGTTTGACATCGAGATTCGCTCGGGAGCCGGCGCCTACATCTGCGGGGAAGAGACGGCCTTGTTTGAGGCGATCGAAGGCAAGCGGGGGTTCCCGCGCTTGAAGCCGCCCTACCCGACGACTCACGGTCTCTTCGGGAAGCCTACCACCATTAACAACGTCGAGACACTCTGCGCCGCGGCCTGGATCGTGACCTTCGGGGCCGAGGCCTATCGTTCGGTCGGGACGCCGGACTCTCCAGGATCGAAGTTGTTTTGCCTGTCCGGAGATGTGAACCGGCCGGGCGTATACGAAGTCCCCTATGGCACCCCGCTGGGCGATCTTCTGGCAATGGCGGGAGGGGTCAACGGCGAGCTGCAGGCGGTGCTCCTGGGTGGGGCAGCGGGGGCATTCGCCGGGCCGGATCACCTGGACCTGCCCATGAGCTTTGAAGGTCTCCGCGCGGCCAACCTTCCACTCGGCTCGGGCGTCGTTATGGCGATCAACCAGAAGAGGGATATGCGTCGGACACTCCTCAGCCTGGCCCATTTCTTCGCCCACGAGTCGTGTGGCAAGTGCTATCCGTGCCAACTCGGCACGCAGCGTCAGCTCGAAGTACTGGAGAGAGTCGTGAGCGGTCAGGGGCGAGCCGACGATTTGCAAATCCTCCAGGATGTCGGCTTCACCATGACCAACGCCTCGTTGTGTGGTCTGGGGATGACGGCCGGCACGGCCGTGCTCTCTGCGATCGAGCGCTGGCCGGAGCTGCTGCAAAACGGGCGCTAGGCGCATGTTGTGGGACATGCTGGATTGAAGTAGATCTGAGGGAATGCGGTGAGGAGGGAATATGACGCGACATGGAGCCGTCGCGGCAAGCTGGATCGAGTATCGGCGGGATTGGACACCAATCGAAGCCGAGGTGATCGAAGAGGCGCTGGTGACCATCTACATCAACGGTCGCGAGCTGGCGACGATCATGAGTACACCCCTCGAGCAGGACCATCTGGCCTTGGGGTTCCTTAAGAACGAGGGTATCATCGGCGGGCTAAACGAGGTCACTGACGTTCACATCAGCCGCGACGGCTGCTGTGTCGATGTATGGCTCGACCATTCTGTCGCCGCGCCCAAGCGGGTGATCATCACCTCGGGCTGCGGCGGAGGCGTGACTTTCGATGATCCGTCGATTGGGATTGAACCGCTGCGCGACGAAGTCCGGCTCGAGCCGTATCGGCTGTTCGATCTGTTGAACAAGCTGCACTATCCCGGAAGTCTCTACGCGCGCGCCCGCGGCTCACACAGCGCCGGCTTGTCGGACGGGGTCGAGCTGCTCGTGCAGACGGAGGACGTCGGCCGCCATAACACGATCGACAAATTGCTCGGCGCCAGTCTGGTTCAAGGTATCGAAACAAATGGTCGGATCTTGTTGGCGACCGGCAGGATTTCTTCAGAGATGCTGCGCAAAGGCGCCCTGATGGGTTGTCCGATCATCGCCTCGCGCAATTCACCGACCTCGATGTCGGTTTCGATGGCCCAGGCCTGGAACATAACGCTTGTCGGCTACGTGCGGCGGGACAGCCTTCGGGTATACGCTCACCCCGAGCGGTTGGGGTACGTCGATCCGGTGCAGATCATGCCTGTGGCAGGCGACTGAGATGGCCTGCAGCTGCCGCGGACGGGAGTGGAAATAGCGTGGCGGACGAAGTTGAGCTGACGATCGACGGACAGACGATCCGCGTCGAGGCCGGGATAACGATCCTGGCCGCGGCAGAGCAGGCCGGGATCAAGATCCCGGTGATCTGCTACTTCGGCCACACGACGGCCAACGGCTTGTGCCGGATGTGCGTCGTGGAGACGAAGGGAGCCCGGGGCCTTCAGCCGGCGTGCGTCACTGCGGTCAAGCAAGGGGCGGAGATCCAGACCCATTCGCCCGACGTCGTTCGCGCCCGCCGGACGATCCTGGAGATGCTGGCGGCAACCGTCGATCTCTCGGAGGCGCCCGAGATCCAGAGCATGCTCGAGGAGTATGGCGCGAAGCCGGAACGGTTCGCCGGGGGGGAGCGTCGGCAGCCGCCGATGCTCGACGATAACCCCGTCTACATTCGGGATTACGCCAAATGTGTGCTTTGCTGGCGTTGCGTCCAGGTGTGTGCCGACGACGCCCAGTACGCATACGCTATCAACTTCAGCGGCCGAGGGTTCAAGTCCTCGATCGCGACCTTCTTCGATAAGCCCATGCCTGAGACCACATGCGTGTTTTGTGGACAATGTGTTGGTGTCTGCCCGACCGGAGCCTTGAAAGCCAAGCGGGAATTCCTGATCGAACAAGGCGTGTCCCTTGTGGACGTTTTCTACGAGACGCGTATGCGAGGCGCCGGGAAACGCTCCACCGGAGGCCCTCGCCTCGACAAGGGAGGCTGAGATGTTGCATGCCGACCGCCTCGTCCATACCACCTGTCCCTACTGCGGTGTAGGCTGTCAGATCGACTTGCATTTGCACGATGGAGTGATTTTCCGCGTGGCCGGCCGATACGACAACAAGGTCAATTTCGGCAACCTGTGCGTCAAAGGTCGCTTCGGCTACGACTACGTGCACTCGCCGGACCGTCTCGATACTCCGCTCATCCGCCACCGGCGCCGGGCGGAGCCCCAGCCTTCGGGTTGGGACGAGGCGTTGGATCTGGTCGCAGGTCGGTTAGAGGCGATCCGCCGGGAGCACGGGCCGGAGAGCATCGCCGTGCTCGTATCAGCTAAGTGCACCAACGAAGAAAACTACCTATTGCAGAAACTCGCTCGAGCGGTGATCGGGACAAACAGCGTCGATCACTGCGCGCGTCTCTGACACTCCAGCAGTGTGGCCGGTCTGGCCACAACGCTCGGATCCGGCGCCATGACCAACTCCATCAGTGACATCGTTGAAGCTGATGTGCTTCTGGTCGTAGGCAGCAATACAACTGAGACGCATCCTGTGCTGTCGCTTCAGATGAAGGCCGCCGTGCGCAAGCACGGCGCCAGGCTCATCTTGCTCGATCCGCGACGGATCGAGTTGGCTGGGTTCGCCTACCTGCACCTGCGCAACCGACCAGGCAGCGATATCGCCGTGATCAACGCCATGGTCAACGTGATCATCGCGGAGGGACTGCAGGATCGTTCCTTCATCGAGGCCCGCACGGAGAACTACCCGACCCTCGCCGCCGCGGTTGAGGGCTGGACGCCCGAAAGGGCCGAACGTATATCGGGCGTAGCGGCGGAAGACATTATCCAGGCAGCCCGGCTCTATGCCGAGGCCAATGCGGCTGCCATCTTCTGGGCGATGGGCATAACTCAGCACACGAGCGGCACCGACAACGTCAAGGCCCTGTCG
>Ga0209002_10000170_pt1 | contig 46880 bp, 39 predicted proteins | sample Rifsed16ft2_FD_184010 | JGI IMG/M metagenome (GOLD analysis project Ga0209002, IMG submission 184010) | Soil microbial communities from Rifle, Colorado, USA - sediment 16ft 2 (version 2) | ecosystem: Environmental > Terrestrial > Deep subsurface > Rock core/Sediment | place: Rifle, Colorado...
GGCGGGCCGGGCCCTGGGCGCGTTCGCGCGGCAACTGGCCCAGACCGCGGGGACCGAGCCCCGGTCCGCCGAGGCGCTGAACGTGCTTCCCTACGCCGCGGCCGCTGCCGGGGACGCGCGACGCGAGGACTCGCTCATGTACCTCTATGCTGCGGGGTTGGCTCGCTTCGGTCGTTGCGAGCAGGCCGTGCCCGTGTTCGAAGGCGTAGCGCGCCGGCAGCGCCAGCCCGCGGTCACGGCGCCGGCGCAACGGAGCCTGACCAGCTGCGCGCTGTCCCTGGGTCGGCGGGCGCTGGACTCCGGGCAAGCGGAGCGAGCCGAGGAGTGGTTCCGGCGGGCCGCCGTGGGCGACGAGACTGACGCGCTGGTGCGGGCGGCCTACATCGGGATCGGAGACGTGCTGTTCGCCCGGGGAGCCTTTGCCGAAGCCGCCGAAGCCTATCAGCGGGCGCTGGCGGGCGCGGCGCCCGGCGATTCGCTGGCGCAGATCGCCGCCGAGAAACTAAACCAAGTCGCCAACGCAGCCGCGGTGATCCGGTGAGGACCGCGAATACCCTGGCAGGTGGACAAGTACTCACCGCAGAGAACGCAGAGGGCGCTGAGATGGGTCTGTGGACGTGGCGCAGTGCCGCGCTCGTGGCGGGGGCGCTGCTCGCATGCGCGTGTGGCGGCGCACCGCGCGAGCCGGCGCCGGTGATTCCGGCGGATACCGTCTATGCCCAGGCCATGGGGCACTACCGGCGTGGCGATTGCACCCGCGCGCGGGAGGCGTTCCGAGAGCTGGAAGGGGCGGTCCCGGCCAACGCCCCCGCCCTGGCCGAGGCGAGGTACTACCAGGCGGAATGCGACTTCGCGGAGGGCCTGTATCTCGAGGCGGGGCGACAGTTCCGGCGCATAGCCGACGAACACGGGGCACATCCGCTGGCCGCCGACGCGCTGCTCCGCGCGGGCGACGCGCAGGCCGAGCTCTGGAAGGACCCGGAGCTGGATCCGGAATACGGCCATGCCGCGATGACGACCTACCAGGAGCTGACCGCGCGCTTCCCAAACAGCCGCGCGGCGGCGCGGGCGGGGCCTAAGGCTCGCAGGCTCATGGATATGCTCGCAGACAAGGAGTACCGGACCGGTCTCTTCTACCGGCGCCTCAAGGCGTACGACTCGGCGATTCTCTATTTCCGCAGCGTGGTGGCCGATTATCCGCAGTCGCGCTCCGCACCACGGGCGCTGCTCAAGCTGGTGGAGATCTACCGGATACTGCAGTACGCCGACGAGCGGCGCGAAACCTGCGAGCACCTGCAACGGTACTACCCGCAGGCTGCGGGGCTCGCCCAGGCCTGCCCTCCGGCGGCGGATACCACGGGCGCGCGTTGAAGGTCGGCATCTTCGGCGGTTCGTTCGACCCCGTGCACCTCGGGCACCTGGTGGCGGCCGAGCGCGCCGCGGAGCGCCTGGGGCTGGATCAAGTCCGTTTCGTGCCGGCCGGACAGCACCCGTTCAAGTCGGGGCACCACGCCGCGCCGGAACACCGCCTCGCCATGGTGGAGCTGGCGATCCGCGACAATCCGCGGTTTCTGCTGGACCCCCGCGAAGCGCGGCGCGCCGGGCCGTCCTACACCGCCGACACCCTGCGCCAACTGCGCGCCGAATCTCCCGGGGACGCGTTATTCTTAGTGATCGGCGCGGACGCGGCCCGAGAACTCCCGGCCTGGCACGACGCGGAAGGGATCGCCGCGGTGGCCGCCGTCGTGGTGCTGACCCGTCCCGGCGCGGCCGCCCCGGCGCACCCGCTGATCGGGCGGATCGTCGAGGTACCGGGCATCGACGTCTCGGCGACGGCGATCCGGGAGGCCGTGCGGTGCGGCACCTCGATCCGCTACCTGGTTCCTCGCGCCGTCGAAGACTACATCCGGACCCACGGGTTGTATCGTGACTGAGACACATGCTTAAGCAGCTGGTGAAGTCGGTCGTGGGCACGCGCTTCGACCGGGAGCTCAAGCGCATTCGCCCGATCGTGGAGCGTATCCACGAGCACGAGCGTCGCCTGAAGGACCTTCCAGACGCCGAGATCCAGGCGCAGACGCCCAAGCTCAAAGGCCTGCTTCAGGCCCGGGTGGGCGACGTCGAGGCCCGCCTGGCGCAGCAGCGCGAGGCCAAACGGCGCTGCGCCGACCAAGGCGAGCGCGAGCGCCTCGAAAAGGAGATCCTGGACAACGAGCGCGCGCTGAAGCGGGAGACCGACGCGGCGCTGGACGAGCTGCTGCCGGAAGCCTTCGCCACGGTCCGGGAGGCGTGTCGGCGGTTGCTGGGCAGCTCGCTGGTCGTCACCGGACACGAGACGCAGTGGGACATGGTGCCGTACGACGTCCAGTTGATCGGCGGCATCGTGCTGCACCAGGGCCGCATCGCGGAAATGGCCACCGGCGAGGGCAAGACCCTGGTGGCCACGCTGCCGCTGTATCTCAACGCGCTGGCCGGCCGGGGCACTCACCTGGTGACGGTGAACAACTACCTGGCCCGGCGGGACTCCCAGTGGATGGGGCACCTGTTCCGGTGGCTGGGCTTGACCGTCGGCTGCATCGATGACACCGAGCCCTCGAGCCCCGAGCGTCGCGCCGCCTATCTGTGCGACGTGGTCTACGGCACCAACAACGAGTTCGGCTTCGACTACCTGCGGGACAACATGGTGTTCGCGCTGGATCAGCGAGTCCAGCGAGGGCACTACTACGCCATCATCGACGAGGTGGACAGCATCCTGATCGACGAGGCCCGCACACCGCTCATCATCTCGGGCGCGGTGGGCAACGAAACGGACGCCAAATACGCCGAGTTCAACCAGCAGGTGATCAGCCTGGTGCGGAAGCAGACCGCGGTGGTGAACCAGCTGATCGCCGAGGCGGAGCCGCTGGTGGAGAAGGAGGACGCGCAGTACGACGCGGCGGTGAAGCTGTTCCAGGCGCAGAAGGGGATGCCGAAGAACAAGCGCCTGATGAAGCTGCTCCAGGAGACCGGCGTGAAGCAGTTGGTGCAGCGGGTCGAACTCGACGTCATCGCCGACCGCAAGCTCCCCGCCCGCGAGCAACGCCTGCGCCATCTCGAGGAGGGGCTCTACTTCGTGATGGACGAGCGGGGCCACGCCGTCCACCTGACGGACCAGGGGGTGGAGGCGATGAGCCCCAACGAGCCCAGCCTGTTCGTGATCCCCGACATCTCGGAGGAATTCGGCCGGATCGACCACGACGAGACGCTGTCGCCGCAGGAGAAGCTGGAACGGCGCCGCACGCTCGAGGCGGAGTACGCGGCCAAGAGCGAAAAGCTGCACATCATCCACAAGCTGCTCCAGGCGCACGCCCTGTACGAGAAGGACGTGGACTACGTCATCCAGGAGGGCCAGGTCTTCATTGTGGACGAGTTCACCGGGCGGATTCTCCCGGGGCGGCGCTGGTCGGACGGGCTGCACCAGGCGGTGGAGGCCAAGGAGAGCGTGGCCGTGCGGGGCGAGACGCAGACCATGGCCACGATCACCATCCAGAACTACTTCCGGATGTACGAGAAGCTCGCCGGTATGACAGGCACCGCGGAGACCGAAGAAAACGAGTTCTTCCAGATCTACGGGCTGGAGGTCATGGTCATCCCGACCAACCGGCCCGTGCGCCGCATCGACCGGCACGACCTCATCTACAAGACCCGGCGCGAGAAATACAACGCGATCATCGACGAAGTGGTGCGCCAGCACGAGCGCGGCCTGCCGGTGCTGGTGGGCACCGTGAGCGTCGACGTATCGGAGACCCTGTCTCGGATGCTCAAGCGGCGGGGGCTGAAGCATGAGGTGTTGAACGCCAAACAGCACCAGCGCGAGGCCGAGATCGTGGCCCAGGCCGGCCGCCCCGGCGCGATCACCATCGCCACCAACATGGCCGGCCGCGGGACGGACATCAAGCTCGGGCCCGGGGTCAAGAAGTGTCAGGTCTGCGGCATCAAATCACGCCTGGCGCCCTTCGGCCAGCAGATGGAGCGGGCCGATCTCACCGACGCCAAGATCAAGGAGCTGGGCTGCAACGAGGACCCGCCCTGCGGGCTGGTGATCATCGGCACGGAACGGCACGAGTCCCGGCGCATCGATCGCCAGTTGCGGGGCCGCTCGGGCCGCCAGGGCGATCCGGGGGGCAGCATCTTCTTCCTCGCCCTGGAAGACGACCTGATGCGTCTATTCGGGTCGGACCGCATCGCCCGCTGGATGGACAAGACCGGAGCGGAGGAGGGCGAGGTCATCACCCACCCGCTGGTGACGCGGGCCATCGGCAACGCGCAGAAGCGAGTGGAGTACCAGAACTTCCAGTCGCGGAAGCGCCTCCTCGACTACGACGACGTCATGAACCAGCAGCGGGAGGTGATCTACTCGCTGCGGCTGTTCGCGCTGGAGGGCGGGGAGGACCTCAAGGCCGAGGCGCTGCGGATGATCGAGGCCTCGCTCCGGCGCTTCGCGGAGGAGGCGACCGTGGGCGAGCCGGCCGACTGGGACCGGAAGCTCATCGGCACCGACCTGCTCCTGCGGTACCTGATCTCGGCGCCGGACGTGGAAGATCCCCACAAGGTCCCCGGGGCCCAGGAGCTGAAGGCGTTGCTGCGCCGGGCGGGGCACGAGGCGTTCCAGGCCAAGCTGTCCTCCTGGGACGAGCTGGGCCGGCGCTACGGGATCGAGCATCTCTCGGAGCGGCTCCTGGCCGACGTCATGCACCGGGTGCTGGACGAGAAATGGAAAGACCACCTCTACGATATCGACCAGCTGCGGAACGCGATCCACTACCGCGCCTGGGGCCAGAAGGACCCGCTGGTCGAGTACAAGAAGGAGGCGTTCGAGATGTTCGTGGACCTGATGCACGACATCCGGTCCACGTTCACCGAGCGGTTCTTCAAGCTTCAGGTCCAGCTAACGCCGGGACCGGCCGGCCCGCCGGGCCCACGCGCCCCGGGCGGGATGCCGGCGTCGGCCCGGCGCCTGCCGGGTCAGGGCGGCGGAGAACGGCTCCCAGACGATGCGGACCTGCTGGTGCCAGGCGCCGCCCGGAGCCGTGCGCCGGCGGCCATCGCGACCAACCGTAATCCGGACGGTAGCGTGGCCGAGGCTTCTGAGCGCCCGTCGCCGGCCAGGGCCGTGCCTAAGGTAGGGCGCAATGACCCCTGCCCGTGCGGCAGCGGCAAGAAGTACAAGAAGTGCCACGGGGCGGGCGCGTGAACTGCTAGCGACCGGAGGACCTGCCGCAGCTCGCCACGGCCCAGCCCCACGCGCGCTGCTCTGGTCCGCTCGGCGTGATTTGGGTACGCCCGGGCCGGGCTTCACCCCCCAGCTTTCCCCCATGCGCCTGGCCGAGTCCCGGCCCGCCGAGCGACCCCGCGAACGCCTCCTCGACCTGGGCCCCTCCGCGTTGACGCTGGCGGAGCTCCTCGCCATTGTCATAGGTACGGGAACGTCGCAGGCCGACGCCAGGACGGTGGCCGAGCAACTGCTGGGCGCGGCCGGAGGGAGCTTGCATGGCTTGGCCCGGCAACCGGTTGGCGCGCTGGAGGCGATCCCGGGGGTCGGACGGGCCAAAGCCGCCCGGGTCACGGCGGCGCTGGAGTTGGCCCGGCGCCTGCTGGCGGAAGATCGCGAGCCGGAGGTGCCGGTGCGCTGCCCGGCCGACGTCTACCGCTGGTGCCGTGCCGCGCTCGGCGACCTGGTGGTCGAAGAGTTTCGCCTGCTGACCCTGGACGCTCAGCACCGGATCACGCGTGACCTGCTGCTGACGCGTGGGACGTTGACCAGCTCGCTGGTGCACCCGCGGGAGGTGTTCCGGCAGGCCATCGCGGAGGCGGCGGCGGGGGTGATCGTAGTGCACAACCACCCTAGCGGGGATCCCACCCCCTCGGTCGAGGATCGGGCGGTGACTCGACAGCTGGTGGAGGCGGGGCGCCTGCTGGATCTGCCGGTGTACGATCATTTGATCGTGGGTGCCGATCGCTACTTCAGCTTCGCGGAGGCGGGACTGTTGTGACCGGTGCGCTGGCGGGAGTGGACGCGGGGTTCGCCAAGGCGCTGGCCGAGCGGAAGGACCGGCTCGACCTGGGCCTCATCGAGCGCGCCTTCGAGTTCAGCGCCACGGCCCACCGGGGGCAGAAGCGCCTCTCCGGCGACGACTTCATCTCGCACTCGGTGGAGGTCGCCAAGATCCTGGTGGATCAGTACCTGGATTCGGTGACCATCGCGGCCGCGCTCCTGCACGACGTGGCCGAGGACGCCGACGTCTCGCTCAACGGGATACGCGAGGCTTTCGGCGAGGAAGTGGGCGGGATCGTGGACGGGCTCACCAAGATCTCCAGCCTGACCTTCCGTTCCAGCGAGGAAGAGCAGGTCGAGAACTACCGGAAGTTGTTGCTCTCCATCGCTCGGGATGCGCGGGTCATCATGGTCAAGCTGGCGGACCGCCTCCACAACATGCGGACGCTGGAGCACCTCCCGCGGGAGGCCCAACGGCGGATCGCGGTGGAGACCCGGGAGATCTACGCCCCGCTGGCGCACCGCTTCGGCATGGCCGGCATCAAGGCGGAGCTGGAGGACCTGGCCTTCAAGTTCCTCGAGCCGGACGACTACCGGGCGCTGGTCAAGAAGGTCCAGGCCAGGCGGGCCGAGCGCGAGGAAATGGTCAACCGGCTGAAGGCCCCGCTGGAGGAGGCGCTCAAGCGGGCCGGGATCGCCGACTTCGAGGTCACCGGCCGTCCCAAGCACCTGTGGTCCATCTACAAGAAGATGCTCCGGCGCAACAAGCCGTTCGAGGAGATCTACGACCTCATGGCGGTGCGGGTGTTGGTGAACGACGTGGCGGACTGCTACCACGCGCTGGGCGTGATTCACCACCACTGGACGCCTTTGCAGGAGCGGATCAAGGACTACATCGCTTCGCCGAAGTCCAACGCGTATCAGTCCCTGCACACCACGGTGTTCGGCCCGGGCGGGCAGCTCTACGAGATTCAGATCCGCACTCGGGAGATGCACCGGACGGCGGAGTTCGGCATCGCCGCCCACTGGGTGTACAAGGAGGGTAAGCGCGGCGACACGCTGGACACGCGGTTCGCGTGGTTCCGGCAGCTGCTGGAGCTGCAACAGGACGCCCGCAGTCCCCAGGAATTCCTGGAATTCCTGAAGGTGGACCTGTACCAGGACGAGATTTTCGTCTTTACGCCCAAGGGCGACGTCAAGCGACTGCCCAAGGGCGCCACCGCCATCGACTTCGCCTTCGCCGTGCACACGGAGGTGGGGCTTCACTGCCAGGGAGCCAAGGTGAACGGCCGGATCGCCCCGCTGCACCGGCCGCTCAAGAACGGGGACACGGTCGAAGTGCTCACGTCGCCGCAGGCGCGCCCTAGCAAGGACTGGTTGATTCACGTCCGCACGGCGCGGGCGCGAAACCAGATCCACCGGTGGGTCCGGCAGGAGGAGGCGGAGCGGTCCATCAGCCTGGGGCACGAGATCGTGGAGCGGGAAGTCCGGCGTCGGCGCCTGGCGCTGCCCGGCGACGAGGCGGTGGAACGCGCCGCGGCGGCGCTGTCGGTGGGCGGGGCCGATGGGCTGTATCGCGCCGTGGGCTCCGGTGACCTGCCCATGGGACAGGTGATCCGGGCGCTGTTCCCGGACCGGGGGACGGAGGACCTGCAGCCACTCAAGCCCACGGTGGTGGGTCGGATGCTGGACCGCTTCCGGCTGGGCCGCGGCGTTCGCATCCAGGGCGTGGATGGCCTGATGGTGCGCTACGCGCAGTGCTGCCAGCCGGTGCCCGGCGACGCGGTGGTCGGCTACGTGACGCGGGGGCGGGGCATCTCGATTCATCGCGCGGACTGTCCTAACCTGCTCACCGTGCCCGACGGCAGCGAGCGACGGGTGGAGATCGATTGGCAGCATCAGCAAGGCGAGGTCTTCGTGGTGTGCCTGGGCGTGAGCGGCGAAGACCGGCGGGGCCTCTATGCCGATCTGATGAGCGCCGTCTCCGGCACCGGGACCAACATCAAGAAGGTGGACCTCAACACCAAAGACGGCGTCATGTTCGGTACGGTCCTGGTCGAGGTCGAGAACCAGACCCACTTGACCAAGGTCATGCGGGCCATGCATCGCGTGAAGGGCGTGACCTCGGTGGATCGGCGGGAGCCGGCGAGTAGAGCGTCCAGTGATGAACAGGGAATGTAGAATGACGAAGTGAGTTCTTCCTTCGACCTCCAGATGCCCTTCGCCCTGGCCGGGGACCAGCCTGAGGCCGTGGCGCGGCTCAGCCAGGGGTTGCAGCGCGGCAGGCGCTACCAGACTCTGCTGGGCGTGACCGGCTCCGGCAAGACGGTCACCATGGCCAACGTGATCACGCGTCTGGGCCGGCCGGCGTTGGTGCTGTCGCACAACAAGACGCTGGCGGCGCAGCTCTACGGGGAGCTCAAGTCGTTCTTTCCGCGCAACGCGGTCGAGTACTTCATCTCCTACTACGACTACTACCAGCCGGAGGCCTACGTCCCGGCTACGGACACCTACATCGCCAAGGATGCCTCGATCAACGAAGACATCGAGGCGCTCCGGCTCCGAGCCACCTCCAGCCTGATGGAGCGGGAGGACGTGGTGATCGTGGCCACCGTCTCCGCCATCTACGGATTGGGGGACCCGGCGGAGTACCGGGCCCTGATGGCCACGGTCGCGGTGGGCGAAGAGCGCTCGCGCGACGCGATCCTGGAGGACCTGGTCCGCATCAACTACCGCCGCAACGACGCGTCGCTGGAGCGGGGTGCCTTCCGCGTGCGCGGGGACACCATCGAGGTGTTCCCGGCCTACGAGGAGCAGGCCGTCCGGATCGAGCTGTGGGGCGACACGGTGGAGCGCATCGCCAAGATCCACGCCGTGACGGGCAACGTGATCGCGCCGCTGGCTCGCTGCGCCGTCTACCCGGCGACGCACTACGTGGTGCGGCGCCCCACGCTCGAAGCGGCGGTCAAGGTGATCCGACTGGAGCTGGCCGAGCGCCTCGCAGACCTGCGCGCCGCGGGGAAGCTGCTGGAGGCCCAGCGGCTCGAGTCCCGAACCAACTTCGACCTGGACATGATGCTCGAGATCGGAACCTGCGCCGGGATCGAGAACTACAGCCGTCACCTCAGCGGCCGCCGCGCCGGCGAGCGGCCCGCCTGCCTGCTCGACTACTTCCCGGCCGATTTCCTCGCCATCATCGACGAGTCGCACGTTACGCTGCCCCAGCTGGGCGGGATGTACGAGGGTGACCGGTCCCGAAAGAGCACGTTGGTGGAGTACGGCTTCCGGCTGCCGTCCGCGTTGGACAACCGGCCGCTCAACTACGGTGAGTTCATGAGCCTGGTCCCCACCATGGTGTTCGTATCCGCCACGCCGGGGGACCTCGAGCTGCGGCTGTCGGGAGGCGACGTGGTGGAACAGATCATCCGGCCCACCGGCCTGGTAGATCCCCAGGTGGAAGTGCGGCCGGTGGCGGGGCAGGTGGACGACCTGCTGGCCGAGATCCGCCGCTGCGCCTCGGGCGGCGAACGGGTGCTGGTGACCACGCTCACCAAGCGCATGGCCGAGGATCTGACCGACTACTTGCAGCAGGTGGGGGTGCGGGTGCGCTACATGCACTCGGACATCGACGCCATCGAGCGGATGGAGATCGTACGGGGGCTGCGGCTGGGGGAGTTCGACGTGCTGGTGGGCATCAATCTGCTCCGGGAAGGTCTGGACCTCCCCGAGGTGGCGCTGGTGGCCATCCTGGACGCGGACCAAGAAGGCTTCCTCCGCTCGGATCGGTCGCTGATCCAGACCGTGGGGCGTGCCGCGCGGAATGTCGCCGGCCGCGCCATCCTGTACGCCGATCGGGTCACCGGCTCCATGGAGCGGGCCACGAAGGAGATGGACCGGCGGCGCGCCGCCCAGCTGGCCTTTAACGCCGAGCACGGGATCACGCCCACCTCCATTCGGAAGTCGGTGGATCAAGTGCGCCTGGTGACCCGCGTGGCGGATGCGCGGGCCGAGCGGCCGGCGCCGGCGCGCGAGGCGCTGCCCCGGCATCTGGATCGGGAGAGCCTCATCCAGGTGTTGGAGCAACAGATGCGCGAGGCGGCGGCGGAGCTCGACTTCGAGCTGGCAGCCCGGCTGCGGGATCAGGTATTCGAGCTCAAAGCGGAGGCCGATGCGCCGCAGCGCGCGCCCCAGGGCGAGGCGCGTCCCGCCGCGAAGCCCCTGGCGCGTTCCCGACGACGTGCCTGAGTACACGCTGCCGGAGCTGGAGGAGGCGGCCCGACGATGGTGGCGCACCCTCGGCGTGGGGAGCGTGGTCTGGTTGAGCGGCGACCTGGGCGCCGGCAAGACCGCGCTGGTCCAGGCGCTGGCCCGCGCCGCCGGCGCGGAGCCGGCGCGGAGCCCGTCGTTCGCATTGGTGCACGAGTATCACTCTCCGGAAGGGCCCCTGATCCACGTGGATTGCTACCGCCTGCGCCGCCCCGAGGAGGCGCTGGACCTGGACCTCACGGCGTTGGCCGCCCGCTCACGGTTGCTCCTCATTGAGTGGCCGGAGCGGGCGGGCGCACTCGCGCCGGCGCCTGACCTGCATCTCCGGCTCGAGCACGTGGAGCGGCCCGACCGTCGGTCAGTGGAGCAGGTCCCGTGAGGGTGCAGCTGGCGCTGGACACCGCGACGCCGTTTGGCAGCGTGGCGCTGGGCACCAGCCGGGGCGTCATCGCGGAGGTGTCCATCGGGCACCGGCGGCATGCCGCAGCGACGCTGCCGGCGGTGGAGGAAGTGCTGCGGCTCGCGGGCGCCGGGTTCGGCGACGTGGATGGCATCGTGCTCGCCGACGGGCCAGGCAGCTTCACCGGTCTCCGGATCGGCTTTGCGACGGCCAAGGGGATCCTGCACCAGCATCCCGCCCTCACGCTCCGCCTCGCTCCCTCGCTCCTAGCCTTGGCTTGGGGGGCCAGGTCGTTCGCCAGGGGACCCGTGGCCGCTCTCTATGACGCGCTGCGAGGCGACGTGTTCGCGGCGGTGTACGCGTTTGGCGACGACCGCCTGGAGACGTGGTTGACGCCCCGTCTCACCACGCCGGCCGAGCTGGTCCAGACCGTGCCCCCGCCGGCCATCGCCGTCGGAGACGGCGCGGCGGTCCACGCGTCGTTGATGCTGCAGTGGACGGGGCGCCCACCGGCAGGGCCGCCCACCGCGGTGCCGCGCGCGGCGGCGTTGCTCGAATTGCTCGACCTTCCCGGGGCGACCATGCTGGTCGAGGATCCGGGAGCGGCTGAGCCCACCTACGGTCGCCTGGCCGAGGCCCAGGCCCGCTGGGAGCGTGCCCACGGACGCCCCTTACCGCATCCGCCTGGCGGAACCGGCTGATCTGCCGCAGCTGGCGCAGATCGAGCGCCGCGTGTTCACCGATCCCTGGCCGGAGGCCGGCTTCCGTGAACTGCTGGGGCCGTTTACCCGCGTGGCGGTGACCGGGACCGAGACCGTGGCCGGCTACCTGGTTGCCCGCTGCGTCCTGGATGAGGCAGAGATCCTCAACCTCGCGGTCCACCCCGACCACGAGCGCCGGGGCCTGGGAACGACCCTGGTCCAAGACGTTCTTGGGGACCTGGGCCGGGCGGGGGCCAGACGGGTGTACCTGGAAGTCCGGGCGTCCGACGCCGGCGCCCAAGCTTTCTACCGGCGTCTGGGCTTCGAGACGAGGGGTCGGCGGCGGGGGTACTACTCCAATCCGCCGGGGGACGCCCTGATCTTGGTCCGTGCCATTTCAGGCCCGTAGCAGGCCCGCGTAAAACTGGTACAAAGCGCGTATCTTTGGTTGACAAAAGGACTTAAAGCCCCTATAGTTTTACGCCGTCCGGCTCCCACCCCCAACGTCCGGAGGTCGTCTTGGCACGCAGTCTCAACAAGGTGATGCTGATTGGAAACTTGGGGGCCGATCCCGAAGTGCGCAGCACCGCCAACGGAACGCGGGTGGCCAACCTCTCGGTGGCCACCAGCCGGCAGTGGAACAACCAGGCTGGCGAACGGCAGGAAAAGACCGAGTGGCACCGCATTGTGGCCTGGAACAACCGGGTCTCCAAGCTGGCCGACTTCGCCGAGAAGTATCTGAAGAAAGGCGATCGGGTGTACGTCGAGGGGCGCCTCGAGTACCGCACCTGGGAGGATCGGGAGGGGAACACTCGGTATGCCACCGAGATCAACGCTCGGGAGCTGATTCCCGTGTCGTCCAAAGGCGGCGGCGCGCCGGAGGCCGAAGCGCAGGCGCCGGCACGCGCGGCGCAGGCCGTGGCAGCCGAGTCCAAGTCTCAGTCGTTCGAGGATTTCCCGGAGGCGCTCGATGAGGAGGACGACGATCTCCCGTTCTAGGATTCCACCACTGCTGACCGTCGGGCTACTGCTCGGCGCGCCGGTGGCTCGAGCGCAGGACACGCTGCAGATGGGGGCGCCGCAGCAGCGCCCCCAAGTTCATGTCGTCCAGCAGGGCGAGACGCTGTGGGCGCTGGCGCAACTCTACTACGGCGACCCCTTGCTATGGCCCGAGATCTACCGGCTCAACACGTTGGTGGTCGAGGATCCCCACTGGATCTTCCCCGGCGAGGAATTGATGCTGGGGCCCGCGATGCCGGTGGAGGCCATGCCGGGCCTGCCCGTCGAACAGCCTCCCGTGGTGCAACCTCCCATGGTGCAACCGCCGGTGGCGGGACCCCCGGGGGTGGAGCCACCCGTGTTGCCGGTGGCGGGGGATACCACCCAGGCCGCCATGCAGCGAGTGAACCCGGTGGAGGCTCCGCCGGTGGAGGCCCCGGTGGTCGAAGTTCCACCACCACCGCCGCCGCCGCCGGCGGACGCCTCCGGACCCACCATCTTCTCCCAGCGCCGGCAGCGAGCCGGGATGACCCGGGTCGAAGCCCTTGGGGGTGAGGTGTATCGGTATCGCCCGGTCCGCCGAGGGGAGTTCTGGTCGGCGGGTTTCCTGACGGAGAATGCCAGTTTCCCGTGGGCCCGGGTCTTGGGTGACGCGAACGAGCCCCCGGTGGAGCGAAGCATCCAGACGTCGTCGGCCACCATCTACCAGACGGTCGCCATCAGGGCGCCCTCGGGGGCGACCTATCAGCCGGGCGATTCGCTCCTGGTGGCGCAGTTGTCGCGTCGGGTACCGGGTTGGGGCGATGTGGTAGTACCGAGCGGTATCGTGCGGGTCAGTCAGGTGACCGGGCGCGACGTGTTCGCGGAGGTGGTGGTGCAGTTCTATCGCGTGGTAGACGGCCAGGTGGCGATCCCGCTGGAGCCGTTCCGCGATCCGGGCATGACCTCCCCGGTGCCGGTGGAGAATGGGTTGACCGCCTCGGTGATCGAAATGCGGGACATCCACCCGGTCCCGAACCAGCAGAACATCGTCTTCATCGACGCGGGCCGCACGCAGGGCGTGGTGCTGGGTGACCTGTTCGCGGTGCTAACGTCGCCCGACATGGCGCACGCCGAGGTGCAGGACGCCGTCGCGATCTTCCAGATCGTGCACGTACGCGACCGCTCCGCCTCGGGGTTCATTGTGCAGGTGTATCAACCAGGGATTCAGCCAGGCCAGCCGGTGCGGCTCATCCGCAAGATGCCGTAACGAAGGGCGGCGGACGGCCGCGTGCTGACCGAGCTTCACCTCGCCGCACTTACTTTCTACGCGCTGACCGGCGCCCTCGTCGCCGTGCCCCTGCTTCGACTGCCGGGCGGGACGGTGCGTGGTACGCCGGCCCTGGTCGCCGCATTTGCCGCCGTGGCGGTGCATTTCGCGGCGCTGCTGGCCTACGCCCGGACCATGGGCGCCTTGCCACTCTCGGGCATAGCGCCGGCGGTCTCGTCGCTGGGATTCCTGGTAGGGCTGCTGGCGTTCCTGGTGCTGTGGCTCACGCGCGAGCGGGCGATCGCCCTGGTGGCCGCCCCGCTGGTCGTGGTGCTGTTGGTGGCGGCGCTGAGCACGGGATTCGGTCCCACGCTGTCGGGCATGCCCCCCCGGGGCCCGTGGTTCGTCCTGCACGTGGGCGCCAGTCTGCTGGGGCTCGCCCTCATTGCCGTGGCGTTCGCGGCTTCGGCGCTCTATTTGTTGCAGCATCGGGAGCTCAAGGCCCGTCGGTTCGGAGCCGTCTTCCAGGCCTTCCCGCCGCTCGAGCAGCTGGACCGGATCAATTACATTGCGCTGGTCCTGGGCTTCCCGACCCTCACGCTGGGCGTGGTCCTGGGGGCGGGGTACGTAGGTCTCGAGGTGGGGATCCGGCAAATCGGGCCGGCCCACCTGGGCGTGGGACTGGGTGCTTGGGTGGTGCTCGGCGCCATGGCGGGTCTGCGGCTCGCCGGGCGGCTGCGGGGGCGACGGGCGGCGCTGGGCGCCATCGCGGGGTTCGCGGTCATCGCGGCCTCGTACACCACGCTGGTGCTCCTGCAACACGGATTCCGCCGGTTCCTCTGAGCGAGGCATGGGGCTCACACTCATCGGGCTGAATCATCGCAGCGCACCGGTCGAGATACGGGAGCGGCTGTATTGGCCCGTGGCCGAGGTGCCGGGGGTACTTCAGAAGCTGAGCGGAGCCAGCGGGACTCACGCGGTGCTCCTCTCCACCTGCAATCGGACCGAGTTCTACCTGTCGGAGAACTACCCGCAGGCGCTGGAAGTGATTTCGCGCCAGGCCAGCGCCCGATTGGGCCAGCCATTGGATCCCTACGCCTACGTCCTGCAAGAGCGGGACGTGGCGGAGCATCTCTTCCGCGTGGCCGCAGGGATGGACTCGCTGGTGCTGGGCGAGTCCCAGGTGCAGGGTCAGGTGCGCGAGGCCTGGGAAGCGGCGCAGACCAGCGCGGACCCGGTACTGCATCGGCTATTTCAGAGCGCGTTGCGGGCCGGTGGGCGGGTGCGGGCGGAAACCGCGCTCGGGGCAGGGGCGGCCTCGGTGCCCTCGGCCAGCGTCGAGCTGGCGCACAAGATTTTCGGGGACCTGTCGGGCCGGAAGGCCCTGGTCCTGGGCTCGGGCGAGATGGCCGAGCTGGCCCTGGGATTGCTGATCTCGGAGGGCGTGCGGACGGCGATGGTGGCGCATCGGCACCTGGAGCACGCCGCCCAGATTGCCGAGAAGCTCGGCGGGCGCGCGGTCGAGTACGGCGAGGCCTGGCCCATGTTCGCCGAGGTGGACATCGTGGTGACGTCCACGGCAGCCCCTCACGCCATCGTGACGGTGCGACAGGTCAGTGAGGCGGTGGCGCGACGGGGCGGGCGGCCGCTCTGCATCCTGGACATCGCGGTGCCGCGGGACGTGGACTCGGCGGTGGGTCGCCTGGACAACGTGTTCCTTTACGACATCGACGACTTGCAGGGCGTGGTGGCGGCCAACATCGGCATCCGGCGGCGCGAGATGCCGGCCGCGGAGCGGATCGTGCAACAGGAGCTGCGCCATTTCTGGGACTGGTACACGGGGCGGGGCGCGGTGGACGCGATCCGTCAGCTTCGGGACCACGCGGACGGGCTCCGCGCCGTCGAGCTGGAGCGGGCGCTCCGGCGGCTCGAGCACCTCGACCCGGCGGACCGCGAGCGGGTGGAATACCTTACCAGGGCGCTGATGAACAAATTCCTGCACGGGCCGACGCTGGCGCTCCGCGCCGCCGCCGGGAACGGTAACGACCGCGAGCTGGCCGACGCAGTGCGCCGGTTGTTCGGCCTGCGCGAGGCTCCCACGCAACCGAACCAAGAGTCTACCCGACAGTGACCTCCGTGCTGGTGACCGGTGGTGCGGGCTTCATCGGGTCGCACGTGGCGGACGCCTACCTGGCGGCCGGCTATTCCGTGACCGTGCTGGACGACCTCTCGACCGGCCGGCGCGAAAACGTGCCGCCGGCGGCACGCTTCCTCCGCGCCGACGTGGGCAGTACCGAGGCGCGAGACCTCCTGGCCGACGGTGGCTTCACCGTGTTGAACCACCACGCTGCACAAATGGACGTGCGCGTCTCGGTCACGGATCCCGCCCTGGATGCCCGCATCAACCTGCTGGGCCTGCTGAACCTGTTGGAGGGAGCCCGGCGAGGTGGAGTGAGGCGAGTGGTGTTCGCCTCCTCCGGGGGCGTGGTGTACGACGAGCGCGGCAGGCTGCCGCACCGGGAAGAGGCGGGGAAGTTGCCGGTGTCGCCCTACGGCGTGAGCAAGATGGCCTCCGAGTACTACCTCGTGGCCTACGCCGGCCTGTACGGGCTAGAGGTCGTGTCGCTGCGCTACGCCAACGTGTACGGCCCCCGGCAGAACCCCCACGGCGAGGCCGGCGTGGTGGCCATCTTCGGCTCCCGGGTGCGCGCTGGCAAGCCGCTGACGGTCTTCGGCAATGGCGAGCAGACCCGGGATTATGTTTTTGTGGAGGACGTGGCGCGGGCCAACCTCGCGGCCACGCGCGCTCCGGTGAGCGCGCCGGAGTCGATTGACTCGGCCGCCTTCAACGTGGGCACCGGAGTGGAGACCAGCGTCAACCAGCTGGCGCGACTGATGCTCGAGGTGGCGGCACGTACGGTGCCCATCACCCGGGAGCCCGCGCGGGCGGGTGAGCTGCTGCGGAGCGCGCTCGACTGCGCCAAGGCCGCGCGCGCATGGGACTGGCGGCCGGCCGTGTCGTTGACGCAGGGTCTGAAGCGAACCTACGACTGGATTGGGGAGGCTGCCGCATGATGTTGCAGGTCCGGGGCGCGGTGCCCACGACTCCGTGGGAGCTGATCATGGCCTCCAGCGCGGCGACCTGGGTCGTCTTGATCATCCTGCTGTTCTTCTCCTTGCTGAGCTGGTTTCTCATCGTGCTCAAGTGGTCGCAGTTCCGCCGGGTCCGCAAGCAGGGGAACCGCTTCTTCAATGAGGTGGAGCGGACCACCCGGCTCGAGGAGGCGTACCACGCCGTCATGAAGCTCCCCCCGTCGCCCTATGGCCGGCTGTTGCGCGAGGGCGTGAATTTCTTCTCGGAGCTCCGGCCCGGCGTGCTGCGCGAAACCGACGCCACCACGCCGCCACTTACGGTCACGCAGCTCGAAGCCCTGCGCATGGTGCTGGCCAAGGAAGTCGGGGCGGAACGGGATGCGATGGCGCGGTTTATACCCTGGTTGGCGACGATCGGCTCGGTGAGCCCCCTGATGGGACTGCTGGGGACGGTGCTCGGCGTGATGGACGCGTTCATCGGCATCTCCACGGGGGGCAGCGGCAACATCTCGGCGGTGGCGCCGGGGGTGGCCGAGGCGCTGACCACGACGGTGCTGGGTCTGGCGGTCGCTATCCCGGCCATCTTCGCCTACAACATCTTCGCCAGCCGGCTGGGGCTGTTCGCCGGAGAGATGGAAGGGTTCGCTCACGAGATCATCGGCACCATGGCGCGCGAAGGGAGGGTCTGACGCCGTGGCGGGGAACGGGGGGTTGCGGGGCCACGGGGAACTCCCCCTGGCGGCGGACATCAACGTCACGTCGCTGGTAGACGTGGCCTTCGTGCTGCTCATCATCTTCATGATCACGGCGCCCATCATGCAGGGCGGCGTGGACGTGGAGCTGCCCCGGGCCGAGGCCCGCCCGCTCACGGCCAAGGAGGGACTGGTCGTGTCGGTGGACCGGCAGGGCCGGATTTACGTGGATGAGACGGGGCTGTCGTATCAAGACTTCCGCGCCACCTTCGGCGCGCTGGTGATGCGTCGGCGGCCCACCGGCGTCTACCTGCGGGCGGACCGGCGAGTGGACTACGGAGCGGTGGTGCAGGTGCTCGCCATCATGCGGGCGGCGGGCGTCACCGACGTCGGCCTGGTGGCCGAGGCGGAGGAGATCGAGCGGTGAAGCCGCCGGGGCGGCGCAGTGTGATCCGGCGCCAGCGGGCGCAGGCCGGCACCGGCCTCGCGCTGAGCGGGACGGTGGTGCTGCACGCCGCGATGGCCGGTCTGCTCTTCACGCGGCCGGAGGGCAAGGCGGCGCAGGTTCCGGTGTACGCGGTTCAGCTGGTGGCGGCGCCGGCACCCGCGCCTGAGGCCCGGCCTGCGCCCGAGGTGGTGGAGCGTCCGGCGGCGCAGCCTGCGCCCGCTATCGCGCGCAGACCGCCCCCGCGCCGCACCTCGGTGGCGCCGGAGGCGCCCCCGCCCGCGCCCACGCCCGCCCAGCGGGAGCCGGCGCCACGAACCACGCCCAACGAACAGCCGGCGCCGGGCGTCCAGCCTTCTACGGGCACCGACGTCGCAACCGTGAGCCTGCCCGGGGTGGCGTTCCCGTATCCTGAATACCTGCGCAACATCGTCTCTGAGGTGTTTCGGCGCTGGCATCGCCCGTTGGGCGAGACGCCGCTCCAAGTGGAGGTGCTGTTCTTCATCCATCGGAATGGGTCCATTAGCAACCTCCAGTTCATCAAACGATCGGGCAGCTTTGCGTTCGACCTGGAGGCCGAAGGGGCTATCGAGGCCGCCGGCAACGCCAAGGCTTTCGGGTCGCTGCCCGAAGGATATCCGGCCGATGTCCTGCCCGTGAGCTTCTTCTTCAACCCCGGCGCGATCCGGTGAACCAACGTTCGTGTGCTTGCCATTTTCAACGCAGAGTACGCAGAGACCGCAGAGAAGGCAGAGAGGGGCGTGCCTTGAACTGCACGTTCAATAGTCTCTGCGCTCTCCGCGGTCTCTGCGTACTCTGCGTTGAATCAGGACCCGTGTAATGAGGTACCTGGGACGTGTGGTCTTGGTGGCGGTGTCGTGGGGCGCCCCGCTGGTGGCGCAGGACACGCTGCGCCCCGTTGAAGGGGTACGCGTCGGGATCACGTATACGCCGGGGCTGCGGCCGGGCTTGCTGGTGCTGGGGGGGCCGAGGCAGGAGCTGCTCGACTCGGTGCGAGCGATGGTGGAGCGCGATCTCGACTTCAGCGACCGCTTCGAGATGATCACGCTCCCGGGCAGCGACAGCCTGATGCTGGCGATCGGGGCCGGGAGCGCCACTCGGGGCTCCACCGGGCCGTTCGTCAACTATGCGCTGTATGAGGCGCTCGGGGCGGACTACACGGTCAGCGTGCTGGACCGCCCGGATTCCGGCCTGGCGGTGGTGGTGTACGACGTGAAGGGGCGCGGCGTGCGGCGGGTGGTGCCGGTCAGGGTCACCAGCGTCGGCCATGGCGAGTTCCGGTTGGCGGTGCATCGGGCCAGCGACGAGGCGGTGCGGGCCGCGGCGGGGACGCCGGGCATCGCGGCAACCCGGCTGCTGTTCGTGCAAGGTGGGCGGGTGTATCGGGTGGATGCGGACGGCGCGGACGTGGCAGCCCTTACTCCGGGAGGAGCGAACGCGATGTCGCCCACCTGGATGCCGGGCGGCGCGCAGTTCGTGTATTCCGACCAGCGATTGGGCCAGCTGTTCGTCCAGGACGTGAGCGCCGGGCGACGCGAGGTGATCCCACCGACGACGTCCGGGCAGAACTACATGCCCGCGCTGGCGCCGGATGGTCGGGTCCTGTTGTTCGCGCGCGCCAACGACGAGGGGACCCACGTGTACGCGTATAACCTCGCAGAGCGCTGTTGCTTACAACGCTTGACGGCAGGGCGCTTTTCGGATAACCTGTCACCGACATTCAGCCCGGATGGGAGGCGGATCGCCTTCGTCTCGACCCGGGCTGGGGCGCCGCAGATCTACGCGATGTCCGCCGACGGGACCGAGCAGGAGCTGTTCGCCCCGTTCGACTACGGCGTGACCGGCAGTTCCTACGCTCCCGAGTGGTCGCCGGACGGCCTGCACCTTACCTTCCACCGGGATGTCGCCGGCTCGTACCAAGTGTTCGTCATGGACGCGGCATCGCGAACGGTGCGACAGCTCACGAGCGCGGGACGCAACGAAGATCCGACGTGGGCGCCTGACGGACGCCATCTGGCGTTCGTCTCCAGCCGGACCGGGACGCGGCAGCTGTGGGTGATGGACATGGACACGGGCCGCGTGCGGCAGTTGACACGACTAGAGGGGACCCGTTTGCCGTCGTGGTCCCCGCGGATTCCCGACCTCACGAACCACTGACCGTGGAGTGAACATGCGACGCGCAACGCCAATCGTCCTGGGGATTGTGGTGCTGGTGATCGCCGCGGCCTGCGGTGGCGCACCGCCCCCGTCCCCGACCCCGCAGCCCAACCCGGACTCGCTCGCAGCCGCGGAGGCCGCGCGCCGGGCACGGGAGCAAGCCGCGCGCGACAGTATCGATCGGGCTCGGCGCGAGGCCGAAGAGCGCATACGGCGGGCACGGGAAGATTCGCTGGCCGTCCTGCGCCGCGGCACCGAGGAAGTGCGCGGCATGCTGGCGGCGATGATCAACTTCGACTTCGACAGGTCGGACCTCCGCCCGGGGGACGCGCAGATCCTGGATCAGAAGCTCGCCATTCTGAATGCGAACCCGAACCTGCAGATCGAGATCGTGGGGCACTGCGACGAGCGCGGCTCCGACGAGTACAACCTGGCGCTGGGCAACCGCCGCGCGCTGGCCGCCAAGCAGTACCTGGTGAGCCGCGGCATTGAGGCCGGGCGGATCACCACACGCTCCATGGGTGAGGAGCAGCCGCTCAACCCGGGTCACGACGAGAGCGCCTGGGAACAGAATCGCCGCGACGAGTTCAGCGTCACGGCCGGCGGCGACGTGCTGATGCGGCCGCCGGGGATGTGAGAGCCGTTCGCCTCGCTCCCGCGCTGGCGGTGGCCCTCGGCGCGTGTGCGCTGAAAGGCGACGTGCGGCGCGTGGAGACGCAGGTGACCCAATTGCGGCAGGAAACGGCCCGCGCCGACTCGGTGCGGGCCGTTTCGTTGGAGCGCCGGCTGGACGAGGTACTGGCGCTTCAGCGGGCCGTGCTGGATTCCCTGAGCGTCCAGCAGCGGCGCCTGACCCTGGTCCAGGGGGAGCTGCGGAACGACCTTACCGACGTGCAGCGCCAGTTGGTCCAGATCCAGGAGCTGATGGGCCAGAGCCAGCAGCGGCTGTCCGAGCTCCGGAGTCAGTTCGAGCAACGGCGCCAGCAGCTCGCGGCCCAACCCTCGAGTGAGGGCGACACCGCGCGGGCCCCGGTGCCCGATGAGCCGGGTCCGGAGCAGCTGTACGATCTCGCGGTCCGCCAGCTCCGCGGTGGGAGCCCGCAGACCGCGCGGCAGGCGCTCCAGAAGTTGCTGACGGACTACCCGCAGCACGACCGGGTACCGGACGCGCTGTTCCAGCTGGCGGAGAGCTGGGCCGGCACCAGCCCGGACTCGGCGGCCCGCGGCTACGAGCGGATCGCGCAGCAGCACCCCAGTTCGACCCGCGCTCCGGCGGCACTGTACAAGCTCGGTCTCCTGGCCGAGCAGCGAGGAGACCCCCGAGCCGCACGGGTGTACTACCAGCGAGTGGTGGCCGGATATCCCCGCTCAGAGGAAGCCGCGCTCGCCCGCACCAAGCTCTCCGGGCGCGGCGGCTGATCCGGGCGGGCCGCCCGGCCTGGCGCCATGACCGCCAAGGAATCCCGACGGGCCGAGATGCCGTTCCTCGATCATCTCGAGGAGCTCCGCTGGCGCATTCTGTGGAGCCTCGCGGCGTTGGTCCTCGGGTCGATCATCGGGTTCTGGATTGTGGAGCACTACGACGTGCTCGCCGTCCTCAAGCGGCCCATTGCGGACCTGCTGCCCCAGGGCAAGCTGTTCGTCACCCGCCCCACCGACGCCTTCATCATCACGCTCAAGTTGGCCGTGTTGGTCGGCGCGGTGTTGGCGTCCCCCGTGGTGGTCTGGCAGGTGTGGGCGTTTCTCTCGCCGGCGCTCTACGAGCGGGAGAAGCGATTCGTCATTCCCATTCTGATCGCCGGGCTGTTCCTGTTTGTGGGCGGCGCGTTGATGGCGTACCTCTGGGTGCTGCCCACGGCACTCAAGCTTCTGTTCAGCTTCCAGCGGCCGGACCTCGAGTTCATCATCACCGCCAACGAGTACTTCTCTTTCGCCAGCCTGTTCATTCTGGCCTTCGGGGTGGTGTTCGAGACGCCGCTGGTGATCGTGCTGCTGGCGGTCTTCGGCGTGATGCACCCGGACTTCTTCGCCAAGAACCGGCCCATCGCGCTGGTCCTGGGCGCCATCGTGGCGGCGCTGCTCACCCCGCCCGACGCGGTGTCGATGATGCTGATGCTGGTGCCGTTGATGCTGTTGTACGAGATCGGCATCCTGGCGGCGCGACTCCTGTGGCGGGCGCGCGCCCGCGAGTTGAAGTCCGAGGCCACCACCGCGCTCCTGGTGTTGCTGGTGCTGGGTGGCGCGGCGCGCGCCCAGGGGCAACAGCAGCCACCGTCACCCAGGCCCCCGCAGGATACCCTGGTTGCCGACAGCCTGCGGCGGGGCCAGCCGGTGGATACGGCAGCGGCGCGCAAGCTGGGTCTCCCCACGGCGCCTTCGCGCACGTTCCCGCAGGCGGATTCCTTGATTCAGGAGATGTTGAAGCGGGCCGGGTTCCACGCCACGCGCTACGCCGGCGACACGCTGACGCTCTTCGCGGACACCAAGGAGATCGTGCTCAACGGCCTAGGCCTGGTGGAGCGGGAGGGGAGCACCCTGGAGGCCGACAGCATCCGGTTCTTTCAGGCCGAGTGTCGGTTACAGGCCATGGGCGATCCCAAGCTGTTCGACCAGGCGACCGTGTTGGTGGGCGAAGGGATGCGGTACAACACCTGCGAGCGCCGGGGCATCGTCGCCGACGCGTTCACCTCCTTCAAGCAGTCCGGCGTCGAATGGTTCCTGCGCGGCCAGCTGGCGGTGGACTCCGCGTCCACCCGGCTCTATGCCGGAGGCAGCAAGATCACCAGCTCGGACCTGCCGCTCCCGGACTACCACTTCGCGGCCGGTGAAATCAAGTGGGTGAGCAATACGATCATGGTGGCGCGCCCGGCGATCCTCTACGTGCGCGATGTCCCGGTGTTGTGGCTGCCGTTCATCTTCCAGGACATGCGCCAGGGGCGCCGCTCCGGGCTCCTGGTGCCGGGTTTTGGGCTCAACGACCTGGTGCGGCCCAACCGCGGCTACCGGCGGCAGCTCACCAACCTTGGCTACTACTTCGCCTTCAATGACTACGTGGACGCGCAGGCGTCCATGGACTGGTATTCGGGCAATTCGGTGCAATTCAACGGCCGGCTGCGCTACCACTGGCTGGATCGCTTCGTCCGCGGCGACGTCGCGGTCTCTCGCATCTACGAGTCCGGCCAGAGCAGCGCGCCGGGCTCGCGCTCGCTCCAGCTGGTGTTGAACCACAATCAGCAGTTCAACCTGCGCACGCGGCTCAACGCTAACATCAACTACGTGACCAGTGCCAGGGTGCTGGAGCGGAACTCGGTGGACCCCAACCTGGCCACCGCGAGCCTGGTGAGCGCCGCGAACTTCAGCAAGCAGTTCGATTGGGGGTCACTCCAGCTGGGCGGCACGCGACGACAGGACCTCTCGAGCGGGGTGATCCAGCAGACCCTGCCCGCCGTGGGTCTCTCGCCGCAGCCCATCAACCTGTCGCCGAGCGTCACCTGGTCGCCCACGTTCAGCCTCAACAGCACCCAGACGCTGAATCAAAAAGGGAGCGTGCTGCCCCTCCCGCCGGTAGACGGCGTCCTCCAGTCCGACACGTTGCGCTTCAACACCCGCAATACGTCGTTGCGTCTGGGGACGCCGGTCCGGATTGGGTCATGGAACTTGCCTCTCGACGTCAGCGTGGACGACGTGCGGGACGACCAGCGCCGGGCTCCGTTACGTCTGCCGGACCCGGAAAATCCGGCCGATACGCTCACCCGCTTTTACGGTGAGAGCTTCTCGACCGGCGTGGACTGGAACACCGGGATCAGTCTTCCCGTCTTGTTCTCTTCCACCTGGCGGCTGGCGCCGCGGGTCGGGATCCGGAATTCCACCGGTGGGGCGTTCATGCTCCGCAACCAGTACACCGGCGGGCGTTTCGTGCAGCAGGGCAAGCGGCTGGACTTCGGCGCGGGGATCTCGCCCGCCCTGTTCGGGTTCTTCCCCGGCTTTGGGCCCCTGCAGCGGATCCGCCACTCGATCTCGCCCTCCGTGTCCTGGCAGTATGCGCCGCCGGCCTCGGTCCCGGACGGCTACGCGCGGGCCCTCGATCCGGCGGGCACGCGCCCCGCCCTCCGGAGCGACCCCGTGCACAGCCTGACCTTCAGCCTCTCGCAGACCTTCGAGGCGAAGCTCAAGCCGCCTCCCGGCGACACGCTGGCCGCGCAAAACCCGCGCAAGATCAAGCTGCTGAGTGTGCAGTCGGGCGGCATCACGTACGACATCGAGCGGGCCAAGAAGGACTCCCTCACCGGCTGGACCACGCAGTCCATCACCAACACGTTCACCAGCGACCTGCTCCCCGGCTTCACGTTGGCGGCGTCCCACGATCTCTGGGAGGGCGCCGCTGGCTCCGACACGGCGCGTTTCGCGCCGTTCCTGACCAGCGTCTCCACCCGCTTCAGCCTGTCGGCCGCCACCTTCAGCCGATTCCTGGCGCTGCTCACCGGTGGACCGACTCCACCCGCCGGCCCCGAGCCGGCCGCCCCAGCGCCGCAACCGGGGCCCGGCCTGCCGACCATGGGCGGCGGCATCATGCCCGGGGTCCGACGCACCCAGGACATCGGCGGAGCCTTCGGAGGCGGGCGCGGCCTCACCGTGTCGTTGGGCTACGAAGACCAGCGGGTGCGCACCGCCTCGATCACGCCGGGAGCCGCCGCCGGGTCCCGGGGCAACCGCACCGTCTCGCTCGCCACCACTTTCTCGCCCACGCGCAACTGGAACCTGTCCTGGCAGACCCAATACAACTTCACCACCAGCGAGTTCGGCCAGCACCAGCTGCGCCTGGAGCGCGATATGCGCCGCTGGCGAGCGACCTTCGATTTCCTCAAGTCGCCCAACGGGAACTTCGCGTTCAGCTTTCACATCGTCCTGCTGGACCAGTCGGACATCAAGTTCAATTACGATCAGCGCACGGTGAACCGGTAAACGCGTTACAGTTCGCGGTTTACGGTTCACGGTCCCCGACGGATGTGGGAAACCGTAAACCGTGAACCGCAGATCGTACCCCCGAACTCCGATCACCTGTCCCTAATTCCGGACACACGCTCCGCCTAGGTCCGTCTCCGTAAATCATGGCGTGACAGCGTGTTAGGCGTCGCCGATCGGTTGGCACGGCTCCTGCGTTTCTAGGTCAGCGACCACCTAATGGTGAGCGCTGTTATGCGAACGATCACTCGACTGGGCGTGGCTGCCGTGGCGCTGCTCGGCGTCGCCGCGTGCGATCGGGTCGTCGAGCCCGTGATCGAGGCCCCGGCCAACCTCACATACATGTTGGAGCCGAGCGGTGATCCCGAGGCGCCGGCCGGCCTGATCCTGAGCTGGGATCCGGTGCTGAACGCCCGCCTCGCGGTGTATCGGGTGTACTCGCGAGGCCAGGACGGAGCCGAGTACGACCTGCGGGGAGAGACTACCTCGACCACGTTCCACGACGCCGGCGTGCCGGACCTCGATTACTACGTCGTGGCCGTGGACAGAGACGGCAACGAGGGCGCGCCGAGCGAGGCGGTGCGGGTGGACGAGCGGCTGCGGTTGCCCAACCCCGCCTGGCTCAGGAGCATCACGCTGGACGGGGCCATTCACCTCTACTGGTCTGACAACCCGTTCCAGAGCACGCCCGACGGCTTCAAGCAGTACCGCGTCTACAGCGCCTCGTACACCATCGGCGACCCCGAGTGCGGGCAAGTCTGGACCCTCGAGGGAACCACGGTCTCGCCGGAGTTCTTGGCATCCGCGCTGACGAACGGGGTTTCGCGATGTTTCAGCATCTCGGCAGAGAGCCTCGAAGGCTGGGAGAGCCTCTGGTCGGAGGTGATCGCGGATACACCGCGGCCGGACGCGCGGAACGTGCTGATCTTCCCATTCCAGGCGGACCCGGACCAGAGCGGATTCCGGTTCTTCCAGGACGCCAACGGCGACGGCAAGGCCGGCGCGCTGGAACTGGGCATCGTGGCGGCGGGCGACAATCCCAACGTGGATTTCTGGGTGGATCGCGACGTGTCCGGCGACCTGTGGATCTCGCCCGTGCGTGCCGGGACCGAGGTAGCGCTGTACGGCACCGCGCCGGTTGCGGACCTCACGTCCATTGACGTGGCGCCGGTCGGCGGGTACGCCCGCTCCGCCATCCAGGCCGTGCCGGGCTACGGGTACGTGTTCCGGATGTCCGGAGGCGATGGGTTCGCTCGCTTCGGCGCGCTGCGGGTGACGCACGCGAGCAGCCAGTACGTGATCTTCGACTGGAGCTATCAGACGGACCCCGGCAATCCCGAGCTGGCGGTTCGGGGTGGGCTGCCGGCGTTTGAGGGGATTGTCGTAAGGCCGGGGCGCTGATTTCGGGATAGTAGGGATAGTAGGGATAGTAGGGATAGTAGGGATAGTAGGGATATGTGGATGGCGGAACTATCCCTACTATCCCTGCTATCCGTACTTATATTGCCCCGCATGAGCACCACAGTGATGCTCGATGGGCGCTCCCTCACCATCTCCGACGTCGTGTCCGTCGCTCGTCACGGAGCCCGCGTCGCCGTCGACGAGGCAGCGGCCCGGCGGGCGGAGGTGTCCCGCAAGACCGTGGAGCGAGCCGCGGCCGGTGACGAGGCGGTCTACGGGCTTAACACGGGATTCGGCAAGCTGGCCAGCGTACGAGTGCCGCGCGACCAGCTCCTGCAGCTGCAACGCAACTTGATCTTGAGCCACGTCGCCGGGGTAGGCCCTCCGCTCCCGGCCGACGTGGTGCGTGCCGTGATGCTGCTCCGGGCCAACGTGCTGCTCAAGGAAACCAGCGGCGTGCGCCCCGCGCTGGCCCAGCGGCTCGCGGCGATGCTCAACGCCGGCATTCATCCCATCGTCCCCGAACAAGGCAGCGTGGGCGCGTCCGGCGACCTGGCGCCGCTCGCCCACGTGGCGCTGGCATTGATTGGAGACGGCGACGTCGAAGTCGCGGGAACCGGGAGCCGGGAAACGGAAACCGTCCCCGCCGCCACTGCGTTGGGTTCAGCCGGGATCGCACCGGTTGTGCTGGAGGTGAAAGAGGGGATCGCGTTCATCAACGGGACGCAGGCGCAGTCCGCGATGCTGGCCCTCCTGACCTCAGATGCCAGGAACCTCTGGAGCAGCGCGCATGGCGCGGCGGCCATGAGTCTCGAGGCGCTGCGGGGTACGCCGGTGGCCTTCGACGAGCGGCTCCACGCCACGCGTCCCCATCCAGGTCAGGTGGCGTCGGCCAGGCTGCTGCGCCAGCTGCTTCAGGACAGCGAGATCCGGGAATCCCACCGTACCAACGACCCCCGGGTGCAGGACGCCTACAGCCTGCGCTGCACGCCCCAGGTGCTGGGAGCGGTGTACGACGCCATCGAGTTCGCCGCGCGGATCGTGGACATCGAGCTGAACGCCGCCACCGACAACCCGCTGGTGCTGGGGAGCGATATCGTCTCCGGCGGCAACTTCCACGGCCAGCCGGTGGCCCTGGCGCTCGATGTGTTGACCATCGCCCTCACCACCCTGGCGGGCATCGCGGAGCGTCGGGTGGAGTCCATGGTCAATCCGGATCTCTCTCAGGGGCTCCCGCCGTTTCTCACGCGGCACGCCGGCCTGCAATCGGGCCTCATGATGGCCCAGGTGACGGCCGCGGGGTTGGTGGCGGAGGCCCGCTCGTTGTGCAGCGCGGCAAGCGTGCAGTCCATTCCCACGGATGCGAACCAGGAAGACTACGTGCCGATGGGCATGGCCGCCGCGATGAAGGCGCGGCGGGTGCTGGGGAACGCCCAACGGGTGGTGGGGATCGAGTTGATCTGCGGCGCCCAGGGGCTCGAGTTCCTGAAGCCCCTGAAACCTGGGCGGGGCGTAGCACGGGTGTACCACCGGGTGCGCGAGCTGGTGGCCCCGCTCACGGACGATCGGCCGCTCACCCCGGACATCGAACGTGTGGCCGCGGTGCTCGCGGCGGAGGCGGTCCTATGAGTGCGCGGGTCATCAGGGCGCCGCGCGGCTCGGCGCTCACCTGTCGCGGCTGGATCCAGGAAGCCGCGCTGCGCATGCTGATGAACAACCTGGACCCGGACGTGGCCGAGCGGCCAGACGACCTGGTGGTGTACGGCGGGACCGGAAAGGCGGCGCGGAGCTGGCGCGCGTTCGAGGCGATCGTCGCGGCCTTGAAGACGCTGGCCGATGACGAGACGCTGCTGGTCCAGTCGGGCAAACCGGTGGGCGTGTTCCGGACCCACGAGGATGCGCCGCGCGTGCTCATTGCCAACGCCAACCTGGTGGGGCGATGGGCCAGCTGGGAGGTATTCCGCGAGCTGGAGCGGGCGGGCCTCATCATGTTCGGCCAGATGACGGCCGGCAGCTGGATCTACATCGGCACGCAGGGAATCCTCCAGGGCACCTACGAGACCTTCGGCGCCGTGGCGCGGCGCCATTTCGGCGGCTCGCTGGCGGGCAAGATCGTGCTGTCGGGTGGATTGGGCGGCATGGGGGGCGCGCAGCCGCTCGCGGCCTCCATGAACGGGGCCGTGTTCCTGGGCGTCGACGTGGATCCCGCGCGGATCAACCGGCGGCTGGAAACCGGGTACCTGGATCGGATGACGGAGGACCTGGACCAGGCCTGGCAGATGGTGGAGGAGGCGCGTCGCAAGAGCCAGGCGCTGTCGGTCGGGCTGGTGGGGAACTGCGCGGAGGTATTGCCGGAGATCGAGCGCCGGGGCTGGATGCCGGACGTGCTGACCGATCAGACCTCGGCGCACGACGAGCTCAACGGCTACGTGCCGGCGGGCGTGAGCCTGGCGGAGGCGCTGCGACTCCGGGCGGCGGACCCGGAGGAGTACATCCGCCGCTCGCGCGCGTCCATGGCGGTCCACGTGCGGGCCATGCTGGCGCTCATGCGGCGGGGCGCCATCGCCTTTGACTACGGCAATAACATCCGCACTCAGGCGAAGGATGCCGGCGTGACGGACGCCTTCGACATCCCGGGGTTCGTGCCCGAGTACATACGGCCCCTGTTCTGCGAAGGACGGGGGCCCTTCCGTTGGGTGGCGTTGTCCGGGGACCCCAAGGACCTCCATCGCACGGATCAGCTGGTCCTCGAGCTGTTCCCGGAGAACGAACACCTCAGGCGCTGGATCACGCTGGCCCAACAACGGGTGCACTTCCAGGGGTTGCCCGCCCGGATCTGCTGGCTGGGACAGGGCGAGCGGGCCAGGTTCGGGCTGGCGCTCAACGATCTGGTGAAGCGGGGCGAGCTCACGGCGCCGATCGTCATCGGGCGCGACCATCTGGACACCGGCTCGGTCGCATCGCCGTTTCGCGAGACGGAAGGCATGATGGACGGCTCCGACGCGATCGCGGACTGGCCCATTCTGAACGCCCTGCTCAACACCGCCTCCGGGGCATCGTGGGTCTCGTTCCACCACGGCGGCGGCGTGGGGATCGGCAACGCGCTGCACGCGGGGCAGGTGATCGTGGCGGAGGGGAGCGCGGGCGCGGCCCGGCGGTTGGAGCGGGTCCTCACCAACGATCCGGGCATCGGCATCGTGCGGCACGCCGACGCGGGCTACCCCGAAGCGCTCGCCGCCGCGGAGCGCCACGGACTGCGGATTCCGTTCCGCGAGGTGCGGGACTGAGCGTACTCCTGGTCGGCGCCACGCAGGTGGTGACCTGCCGGGGCCCGGCGCGCGCCCGGCGCGGTCGCGAAATGACCGAGTTGGAGGTGCTGGAGGATGCGGCGGTGTGGATCGGGGGCGACGGCTGGATCCACGCGGTCGGGTCCTATAAGAACCTCGCCAGGCACGCGAGCGGAACCGGGGCCCAGGTGGTCGAGGTGGACGGCGTGCTGTTCCCGGGGTTCGTGGATGCGCACACGCACGCCGTGTTCGGCGCGCCGCGGCTGGAGGATCACGAGCGGCGGGCCCGCGGAGTCACCTATCAGGAAATCGGCGCGGCGGGCGGCGGCATTCTCTTCTCGGTGCGCGACCTGCGGCGCCGCAGCGCCGAAGAGCTGCGCGATCTCACCGCGCGGCGGCTCCACCACCTGCTCCGGCACGGCACCACCACGGTCGAGATCAAGTCCGGCTACGGGTTGACCGTGGAGGACGAGCTGAAGCAGCTGGACGTGATCCGCGCGTTGCGCGCTCGCGCGCCGCGACTGGTCGCCACCTTTCTTGGCGCCCATGAAGTGCCCGAGGAACATCGGGTGGATCCCGAGGGATATATCCGGCTCCTCCTCGAAGAGATGCTGCCGGCGGTCGCTCGGCAGGGCCTGGCCCGCTTCTGCGACGCGTTCTGCGAGCCGGGCGTGTTCTCCGTGGATCAGACTCGGCGCGTCCTCGAGGCGGCCCGCACCTACGGCATGAGACTCAAGCTGCACGCGGACGAGCTGGAGGGCTCGGGCGGGGCCGAACTGGCCGTGGCCCTCGGCGCGGTCAGCGCCGACCACCTCGCAGCGGTCTCCGAGCGCGGGATCGCGGCGCTGGCCGGCAGCGAGACGGTGGCGGTGTTGCTGCCGGGGACGATGCTGTTCCTGGGGCAGCGCCAGCAGGCCCCGGCGCGACGATTGATCGATGCCGGGGCGGCGGTGGCCCTGGCCACCGACTTCAATCCGGGCAGCTCTCCGGGCATGAGTCTCCCACTCATGGCCATGCTCGGGGTGTCGCAAATGGGGATGCTGCCGGCGGAGGCGATCACCGCCATCACGGTGAATGGCGCGGCGGCGCTGGGCGACGCTGCCGTCACGGGCCAGATCGCTCCGGGGTTCCGCGCCGATCTGGTGCTGCTCGCGGTGCGGGATTGGCGTGAGGTGCCGTATTGGTACGGCGCCAATCTGGTACGCGAGGCGTGGGTCGGGGGCGCGGCTTGTCACCTCGGGAAGGCAACCCTAGATTTCGCCGTCTGAGATGCGCGTATCCTGTTGTCCCGCCAAGCGGTAGAGGTCAGCCCTGAACGTCGCCAAGCTGAAAGAGAAAGCCCGCAACTTCGAGGTCAGAAACCAGACCGAGAAGGCGCTCGAGGTGTACGTCGAGATCCTGCGGGGGCTCGAGGGCGATTCCGGGCTGGAAGAAGAGCTCCCCCTGTTCAACAAGGCGGGCGATCTCTACCAGAAGCTCGGCAACGTTCAAACCGCCGTCGAGATGTGGGAGCGGGGCGTCGATCACTACGTGGAAGGCGGCTTCCACAACAACGCGATCGCGTTGTGCAACAAGATCCTGCGGAACGCGCCCGCCCGAACCCATGTGTACCTGAAGCTGGCGCAGCTCATGGTGCAGCGCGGCTTCGTGGGGGAGGCCAGGCAAAACCTCCTGGAGTACGCGGAGCGGATGAAGAAGGCCGGGCAGCTGGACGCGGCCTTCAAGGCGCTCAAGGAGTTCGCGGACCTCTCGCCGGACAGCGAAGAGATCCGGCTGCTCCTGGCCGAGCAGTTGAAGGCGGCGGCGCGGACGGACGAAGCACGGGAACAGCTGGCCAAGCTGTACCACGAGACCAAGGCGCAGGGCGACGAGCGCAAGGCGCGGATCACGGTCGACAAGATGAGAGTGATCGACCCCGACTTCGATGTGGAAGCCGCGCCGGCGCCCAAGGTGAAGGCGAAGCGGGAGAAGAGCAGCGACCTGGTGTTCCTCGATCTGGATGAAGCGCCCGCGCCGCCGCGAGCGGCGCCCGCGGCGAAGCCGGCGCCCGCCGCCAAACCGGGGCCGGCTCCCCGGCCGGCAGAGCCGGTGCGCCCGGCAGCCCAAGCCGCGCGCCCGCCCCAGGCGGCCGCCCCGCCGGTGCTCGAGGTGGAGCCCACGTCGTTGGAGGTGGAACCCACGTCGTTGGTGGAAGAGCCCGCCCCGCCCGAGCCGGTGGAGGAGTTGCCGGTCCAGCGGGCGGCCCTCGAGTTCGACAGCCGCGGCGTGGAGTCCGGCACCATGGACGGCCTGATGGGCACCATGGTCGAGCGGCCCGACGCCCCGCCGCCCCCGGAGTTCGAGCCCACCGCCGTGGAAGAGGTGTCGGCGCCGGCCGAAGCGGTCGAGCTGCCGATGCTCGAAGTTCCCGAGATCGCCGAGCCCGCCAGAGCGGAAGACCTGGTGATCGAGGTTGGAGACGTGGAGGTGCCGGAGTTGGACCTCGGCGGTTTCGCCGAAGAGGCGCCCGCGGCCGGGGTGATGGACCTCGAGATCGAGGTCGAGCCGTTCGCCACGGCCCCACCGGAGGGCCCGCCCGACGTGCCGACGCTGGAGCGGCAGGTGGCCGACAACCCGGACGATCCCCAATTGCACCAGTCGTTGGGAGAGGCGTTGCTGGAGACCGGGGAGCGGGACCGAGGGTTGGAGGAGCTGGACATCGCGCTAGGGCTGTACGAGACCAAGGAGGACTGGGTGCAGGCCGAGGACCTGGCTGACGAAATCCTCCGACTCGATCCCAACAGCGTCCGGCACCACCAGAGACAGGTGGAGTACGCCTTCCGGCGCAACGACAAGGGCCGGCTGATCGAGGCCTACCTGGGCCTGTCGGACGCCCTCATGCGCAGCGGCGCGCTGGACCGGGCTCGCGCGGTCTACCAGCGGGTGCTGGAACACGACCCGCAGAACCCCCGCGCGCTGTCCGCGATCTCCACGCTGGAACCGCCGCCGGAAGAGAAGAAGCCCGCCGCCGGCCCCCGGCTCAAGGCCCCGCCGCCGGTCGCGACCGGCGACTTCGTGGACCTGGGCGCGCTGGTGCTGGACGACCAGGGTCCCCGGGACGCCCGGCTCAGGGTCCAGGACGAGGAGCCCACCGGCGACGAGCAGCGGGATTTCGACGAGATGCTGGCTCAGTTCAAGAAGGGGATCGACGCCAGTATCGGCGCCGACGATGTGCAGGCGCATTACGATCTGGGCATCGCGTTCAAGGAAATGGGCCTGCTGGACGAAGCCATCGGGGAGTTTCAGAAGGCGCTGCGCGGGACCGAGCACCGGTTACGCACGTCGGAGGCGTTGGGGACCTGCTTCTTCGAGAAGGGACAGTTCAACGTCGCGGCCACGGTGTTGCGACGCGCCGTGGAGACGGATCAGGGCGGAGACGAGCACAAGATCGGCTTGCTCTACTGGCTGGGCCGCAGCGAAGAAGAGCAGGGGCGCTCGGCGGAGGCCCTGGCCTATTACCAGCGCGTGTTCTCCGTGGACATCCGCTTCCAGGACGTGAGCGAGCGGGTCAAGTCCCTCGCCAAGGTCGGCAGGTAGCGGTGCGGCAGCTGGCCCCCGTCAGCCTGGCGGCGATCCAGCGTCCGGTTGGCCGGGAGCTCGACGGGGTGCTGGCCGAGCTTCGCCGGATCATCGCCGCCGACTTCCCCATCATCGCCGAAGTCAACCACCACCTGCTGCGCATGCGGGGCAAGATGTTCCGCCCCACCCTGGTGCTGCTGTCGGCCAGCGCCACGGATGACGTCACTCCCCGCGACGTGCGGCTCGCCGCGGTGGTGGAGCTGGTTCACCTGGCGACCCTGGTCCACGACGATTCGGTAGATCATTCGGTGCTGCGCCGCGGCCAGCCCACCATCAACGCGCTGTTCAGCCACCAGGTCGCCGTGATCATGGGCGACTATCTCTATTCCCGTGCGATCATCGAGCTGGTGGAGCTGGATGACCTGGACCCGCTCCGGGTCATGAGCCGCGCCACCAACGAGATGACGGTGGGGGAAATGCGCCAGCTGGAAGCCCACGATGTGCTGGACTACTCCGAGTCGGCCTACGACCAGCTGATCCGGTGCAAGACCGCGTCGTTGATGTCGGCCGCCTGCGAGATCGGCGGGCTGCGCGCCGAGCCGGCGCAACGCGAGGCCCTGCGGCGCTACGGGCTCTACCTCGGTATGGCCTTTCAGATCACGGACGACGTGCTGGACTACACCGGCAGCGAGTCGGTCACCGGCAAGCCGTCGGGACACGATCTGCGGGAACACAAGATCACGCTGCCCCTGATCGCGGCCTTGCCACACGCGGCGGCCGAGGAGTGGCGGCTGGTCCAGCAGCTGATGGCCGACCCGGCACCCTCGGATGACCTGATCCACGCGGTGGTGGGGATGGTGTCGGCCCGCGGGGGCGTGGCCGCCGCCCAGGAGCGAGCCCTGAGGCTGGCCCAGCGAGCCGAAGCCGAGCTGGACCAGCTGCCGGCCGGTACCGCGAGGGAAGCACTACGCGACTGTTTGACCTACGCCATCGAGCGGCGGAGTTAGGGTGGTAACGATCGGTCAGCGACGGTCCGGGCGCTACCTGATGGTGCTGGTCATCGGGTTCGTGTTGGGCGGTCTCCTCTCGGCGTTGCTGCGGCGGTTTCTGCCGCCCGGGCCCGCCAAGGAGTTCTTCACCTGGACCGTGAGCCCGGCGTTCGGGCCGGTCCACTTGGATCTGGTGATCTTCAGCCTCACGCTGGGGCCGGTCAGCCTCGACGTGTCGTTGCTCGCGGTGGTTGGAGTGATCCTGGCATTCTTGTTCGTCCGCCAGCTGTTCTAAGGTGTCGCTGGCGAGGAGGGATATATGCCGTTTGGCTTAGGCACGTCCGAGCTCATCATCATCCTGCTGATCGTGCTGCTGGTCTTCGGCGCGAAGCGGCTGCCGGACATCGGCTCGTCGTTGGGGAAGGGTATCCGGGAGTTCAAGCGGAGCTTCCGCGAGATCGAGCATACCATAGAATCCGACCAGGAGACCCCGCCCAAGCCGCTGGAGCGGCCGCGCGAGGGGGAGGGGCCGAAGAAGCTGAGCGAGTAGGACCCCACTGGCGTCCTGCTCGCTTGGCTACCTGATGCCGCTCTGCGTCCGCTGCAGTGCTTCCTGCTGTTCCTCCGCCGCACGCTGCGCCTGAGCCAGCACCTTTCGCCGGTCGTCCACTTTCGCCTGCTCCCGGAGTGAGCTGAGCACCAGCCGCACCCGGGCCTGACGCGCCAGCTGCAGCGCCTGCTCCCGCTGCTCCGGGAGTTGCTTGACGAACGCGGTGCTGTCTGCCTGGCGCCGCGCGATGGGCTGCACCAGGTACACGGCTCGCTGGCCCATGATGGGCTGGCTCACCCCGTTCAGCGGGACGCCGAACGCGGCTCCCACCACCACCGGCTCTTCCTGCAGGGCCGGCGCGGGGTTGGTTCGGGTGAACGGGCCCATGCTGGTGAGCGGCGCATCGTGGCGTTTGCCGGCCGCCTCCAGCGTGGTACGGCCCGTGGAAAGATCCCTCGCGAGCTGCTCGGCTAGCTGCCGCGTAGCCTCACGCTTCTTTTGCAGGACCACCAGTCGGTGCACCACGTCGCGAACCTGGTCCAGCGGCGCCGTGCCGCCCGGGATCAGGCTGTCCAGCCGGAACACGTACGACGCCCGCTCGCTCTCGATCACCGGCGAAGTCTCTCCCTGCCTGGCCTCGAACGCCCACAACCCCGCGTCCGGCACCGACTCGGGCCCGGCCTGCACCCGTTCCCCTTCGCGTACCGGCACCGCCACCTCGACCTGGGCGCCGATCCCCGCGGCTGCCGAGTCGAGCTCGGCGCCGTCCACCTGCTCGGCCGCGCGGCGGTCCAGCGAGTCGATGCGCGCGTCCACCTCGTCGAGGTGCGCTCCCACCAGCTCGATCGGCACCAGAATGTGGCGCGCGTGGTACGTATCGCCGCTCTTGGATTCCAGCTTGATGATGTGGTAGCCGAAGGGCGAGAGTACCGGCTCGGAGATCTGCCCGGGGCGCAGGGCGAGGGCCGCGTCCTCGAACTGCGACTGGTAGGTCGGCTTGGTGACTTCACCCAGGTCGCCCCCCTTGGCCCCGCTCACGGAGTCCGCCGATTCACGCTGGGCGACCTCGGCGAAGTCGGCTCCCTGGAGGATCTCACGGCGAAGCTCGACGGCGCGGGCCCGCGCGGCCGCCGTGTCGCCGGCGTTGGGGACCCGCGGCACGGCCACATAGCTCAGGAACGCGACCGCGCGCCGGTTGAACTCCTCCCGGTGGTCGGCGTAGTAGCGCTCCAGCTCCCGCTGGGTGACGAGCACGGCGGAGTCCGGGATGGCGGCGTCCGGGAAGAGGGCGAGCAGCCGAATCGTGGCCGAGTCGTGCTGGTCGCGATAGGTCTGCCAGAGCCTGACGTCGGACACATAGACGTCGGCCACCAGCTGGTCGAACAGCTTGGCGCGCGGGATCTCGTCCCGATACCGGGCCTCCAGGGCCATCAGGAAGTTGGGGTCGGACCGCGACGCGATGAAGCGCTGGTACTTGGCCAGGTCGAACTGGCCTTCGGTTTGGAACTCCGGCGCGCTCATGATCTCCGGCGGCGGCGAGTTCTGCGCCGCGGCCACGATCTCCTCGTCGGAGACCGTGATGCCTCGCCGGGAGAACTCCTCTCGCAGCAGAATCTCCTGTACCAGATTTTCCAGCACGGCGTCCTCGAGCGCCTGCTGGCCTTCGCGGGTCAGCGGCGCGCTCCCCGACTGAAGCCGCTGGCGCTCCTGCGCGTTGCGCACCGCGTCGTTGAAGGTCTGGAGGTCGATCCGCGTGCCGTTCACCGTGGCGATCGCATCGCCCGGGCGGTAGGTGCCGCCCGTGATGCCCATGCCCACATCGAACACCATCCAGCCCACGAATGCGACCACGAGCACGCCCATGATCCACTTGGCGCTGGAGCGCATTGCCCGAATCATCTGAAGACGACCTCCCGAGTTGACTCCCTCACCCTCGTCTCCACACCCTTTGCGACGAAATACGTGACCATCGGCGGGGGGTGAGGTCAGGGGGCCTAAGTCTAAGCGGCACAACGAGCAAACTCAAGCGCCCGGGTTCCATTTTAGGTTGACAGCGTGGCTTGGCGCACACTAAGTTCGTGCGACTCCTATGGCCTACCAGAGCGAGATCGAGAAGCTCGAGCAACGCTACCGGGAGAACCCCGACCAGTGGTTCGCCGCGTTGGCCGACAGCTACCGCAAGGCTGGCAGCCTCGACCTCGCGCTGGACGTGGTCCGGGCTGGTCTCGACAAGCGTCCCAATTACGTGAGTGGCCACATCGTGTTGGGCCGCTGCCTGCTGCAAAAGCCGGACGACGGCGCGGCGGCACAGGCGTTTGAGAAGGTCCTGAGCCTCGACGCCGAGAACGTGATCGCCCTCAAGGCGCTGAGTGAGGTGAGCGAGCGGGCGGGGAGGATGGCGGACGCGGTACGCTGGTTGACCCGGCTCCTCGAAGTGGACCCCATGAACGAGGAGGCGGCGGAGGCGCTGTTGCGGCTCAAGGCGGCGGGTGCCGCCGCTGCGCCTCCGACCCCGGCGGCAACGGCACAGACGGCAGAAGCCGCAGAGGGGACACCGGTGGCTGGCCTGGAGGCGACGATTGCCGAGGCGTCCACCGTGGAGCCGGAGCCGGCGGGCGAATTCACCATTGAGAAAAGCCAGGATGCCACGCGGGTCTCGCAGGCCGGCGCTGTTTCGCTCGAGGCATTAGGGCTGGACGCCGGAGAGGCCCTAGTCGAGCTGGAGCCGATGGAGTTCGAGCCGCCCCCAGCGGGCGAGCCCGTGGCGGCGGAGGCCGGTGTCGAGACCATGGCTTTCGAGCCGCCGCCGGCCGCCGAGACGCCCGCGCTCGCGCCGGACGTTGAGCCCATGCAGTTCACGCCCCCGGAGCCTGACGTGATCGCGTCGGCGCCCGCCGAGATTCCGGTCCAGCCCTTCGACGACCAGCTCGCATGGGGCACCGGGGAACGGCTCTCAGGCGCCATTTCGCAGGCGGACCTGGAAGCGGCGGGGCAGGTGCGCGAGTCGACGCTCGAACCCGCGGCGCGTGAGCTGCCGGGCCTGGAGTTCGCGGAAGTCCCGCCGGTGGGGGTCGAGGAGCGGATCCGGGGCGGCGACCTGCCGCTGATCTTTCCCGACGAGGTGCCGCCTCGCGCCGAGGCCGGCGCCCGAGAAGCCGAAGCCCCCGTGGGCTCCGTGCCGGAGGCGGTGGTGACGGAGACCATGGCGGAGCTGTACGCGAAGCAGGGCTTGATGGCCGAGGCGCGCGACACCTATCGGAAGCTGGCGGCGCTGCGCCCGGGGGACCCGGCGGTGGCCAGCCGTCTCAACGAGCTGGAGGGAGTGGTGGCCGGGCGTCGCCTGGCGGGTGGGGCTCGGGTGGTGGAATCCGGCGGCGGGCCATCCGCGCGCGACTTCTTGGCGGGGGTCTTCGGCGGGACCGCCCCGGCTCCGAGTGCCGCCCCGGTGGAGGCTTCGACGCCCATGGAGGCCGCCATCGGCGGCGCGCCCAGGGGGGCGCCCGCGCCGACGCGCCCGGCCTCGGACGAGGTCTCGCTGGCCTCGGTGTTCGGCGAAGAGCCGGCGCCGGTGCGCCAGCCGGCCGCTCCCGCGCAGCCGGAGGCCACCCCGGCGGGCCAAGGATTCTCGTTCGACGAGTTCTTCGGTGGTCAGAAGTCGTCGGCCGCGCCGGGCCAAGCCGGTGAGGACACGGGCGCGGAAGGCAGTGACGACTTCAAGCGCTGGCTGAAGGGTCTCAAGTCGTAGTGCGCCTCACCGTCCTCAACGGACCCAATCTCAATCTGCTGGGCACCCGCGAACCCGAGATCTACGGAAGGGCGACGCTGGGCGACATCGAGCGCGCCGTCCGCGAGCGCGCGCGGGAGCTGGGCGCGGAGCTGGATTGGCAGCAGACCAACGACGAGGGACGCTTCGTGGAGTTGGTGCAGGGGCTGGCCGGGCGGGCGGACGGCGCGCTGATCAACGCCGCCGCCTTCACCCACACCTCGCTCGCCATCCGCGATGCGTTCCTGGCGGTGCGCATCCCGTTCGTGGAAGTGCACCTGTCCAACATCTTCGCGCGCGAGCCCGAGCGCCGGCATAGCCTGCTAGCCGACCTGGCCGTGGGTATCGTGGCGGGCTTCGGCGGCGCGAGCTACCTGCTGGCGCTCGAAGCGCTGGTGCGGCACCTCAAGTCGCGTGCGGGCTGACCGATTCGCCGAACGACGCTCCCGCCTGCTGGCCCTGGTCGCGAGCGAGGGCTTGGGCGGCCTGATCGTGACCCACGTGCCCAACGTTCGGTACCTCACGGGGTTCACCGGCACGGCGGGCATCGTGCTGCTGCTTCCCCAGGACACGGTGTTCCTGTCCGACTTCCGCTATCGCACGCAGGTGGAGGCCGAACTGGACGCCGATGTGCGGGTCGAGATTCCGCCCTCCGACGTCTGGGAGCGATTGTGGCGGGTGCTGGCCGAGTATCCCGGCGTCGAGCGGGTGGGGTTTGAGGCGCAGAAGGTGACCGTGGCCGACGCCGAGCGGTTCACCCGGGTGAACGGGCGGACGCGGTGTCAGCCCGTCAAGGATCTGGTCGAGCGGTTGCGGGTCTCCAAGGACGCAGACGAGGTCGCGGCGATCCGGGCGGCGGGCCGGCTCGCGTCGGACGCGCTGGCGGCCACGCTGTCGTGGGTGCGGGTGGGGCAGCGGGAGCTGGACGTGGCGGCGCGGTTGGAGGCGGAACTCCGGACCCGGGGGAGCGAGTGGCATCCGTTTCCCACCATCGTGGCGTCCGGTCCCCGCAGCGCGTTGCCGCACGCGCGCACCAGTGACCGGACCATCGAGCGCGGTGAGTGGTTGTTGCTTGACTTCGGGGCGCAGGTGGACGGATACTGCGCCGACGTCACCCGGTGCGTCGTGGTGGGCCGGCCGGCGGACGAACGGCAGCGCACGGTGTACGAGTTGGTGCGCGAAGCCCAACTGGCGGCGAGGCAGCGGGTGCGGCCGGGGATGACGGGGCGTGAGGCCGACGCCATTGCCCGCGGCCTGCTGGAAGGGCGCGGCTTCGGCGACGCGTTCGGCCATTCGCTGGGGCACGGTGTAGGTCTCGAGGTCCACGAGGGCCCGCGCCTCTCGCGCCTGAACCAGGACCCGCTTCCCGAGGGGGCGGTGGTGACCATCGAGCCGGGGGCGTACTTCCCCGGGTGGGGTGGGGTGCGGCTGGAGGACGATGTGTGGCTTGGCCCCGGCGGCCCCGAGTTGCTCACCGACGGCGACGTCGCGCTCACGGAGCTGATCTAGTGCCGGTCTCACGGGGCTAGCCCTGCGCGCGCCGCGGCGTCATTTTCGGGGCGAGGGATGATCGACTTCGCGTTTCTGGAGAAGCTGCTCGACCTGTTGAACCGGTCGAATGCCGACACCATCGAGATCCGCAAGTGGACGACCACTGTGCGGGTCTCGAAGAGCGGCAGCGGCTCGAATTCGGGTCCGGTGACGTACCACGTGGCAGCGCCCAGCGCGGGCGCGACCCTTCCCCCTTCCTCCTTCCCGGTTCCCCCGACGGCGGGGGAAGGGGCCGTCGCCGACGCGAAAGCCGGCTGGCTGGACATCAAGTCTCCCATGGTCGGGACCTTCTACGCGCGTCCCGAGCCCGGGGCGGATCCGTACGTGCGGGTGGGAAGCCGGATCAGCGTCGGCCAGACCCTGTGTATCATCGAAGCGATGAAGATCATGAATCCCCTCGATGCCGAGCTGTCGGGCGTGATCCGGGAGATCGGCGTCGAGGACGCGCAGCCGGTTGAATTCGGTCAAGTCCTGTTCAGGGTGGATCCCAATGGCTGAAGCGCCTCCATTCAACTTCAAGGCGGCCATCACCGAGATGGTCAAGCAAGGCGGCTCCGACCTGCACCTCAAGGTGGGGCGACCGCCTACCATCCGCGTTGCGGGCGATCTCCTGCAGCTCCTCCAGCAGCCGCTCAAGCCGGAAGAGCTGAAGGCGCTGGCCGAGCAGATCATGACGCCTCGGCAGGTGAAGGAGTTCGCCGAGCACAAGGAGGCGGACTTCGCCATCGGCGTGCCCGGCGTGGGAAGATTCCGGACCAACGTGTTCCAGCAGCGCGGCACGCTGGCCTTCGTGTTCCGGTCCATTCCCTATGAGATCAAGACCATCGACGACCTGCGGCTGCCCAAGGTGCTGGAAAAGGTGGCCACCAAGGCGCGCGGCCTGGTGCTGGTGACCGGCGTGACCGGCTCGGGCAAGTCCACGGCGCTGGCGGCGATGATCAACTACATCAACCAGAACCGGCCCTGCAACATCATCACCATCGAGGACCCCATCGAGTTCCTGCATCGCGACGCCCAGTCCAACATCTCGCAGCGCGAGGTGGGGACCGACACGCTGTCGTTCGAGACGGCGTTGCGGCACGTGCTGCGGCAGGACCCCGACGTGATCCTGATCGGCGAGATCCGCGACAAGGTGACGCTGGACACGGCCATGAAGGCGGCCGACACGGGGCACCTGGTGTTCTCCACCTTGCACACGACCGACGCGACCCAGACCATCAACCGGGTGATCTCGTTCTTCCCACCGCACGAGCACGATGCGGTGCGGAACCTCCTGTCCACGGCGTTGGAGGCGGTCATCTCGTTGCGCCTGGTGCCCACCAAGGACGGGAGGAATCGGGTCCCGGCGTGCGAGGTGCTGATCAACACGGCGACGGTGCGGGACAACATTCGGGACGCGGAGAAGGCCCTCAACATTCCGGACCTGATCAAGGGGGGCTCGGTTCAGTACGGGATGCAGTCCTTCGACCAGTCGCTGATGGTGTGGTACCAGGCGGGCGCCATCAGCTACGAGAGCGCGCTGTTCTACTCGTCCAACCCGAGCGAGTTCGCGCTGCGCTTGAGCGGCATCGAGGGCACGTCGGACCGGACCTTCTCGGAGCAGATGGGGCAGGGCGGCCGGTAAGGTCGGATGTTCAAGAAGGTCTTGGTCGCGAACCGCGGGGAAATCGCCCTGCGGGTGATCCGGGCGTGCCGGGAGCTCGGGATCGAGACCGTGGCGGTCTACAGCGAGGCGGACCGCGAGTGCCTCCACGTGCGGTTCGCCGACGACGACGTTTGCATCGGCCCGCCCCCCTCGCGCCTGTCCTATCTCAAGATCCCGGGCCTCATCGCCGCCGCCGAGATCACCGGGGCCGACGCCATCCACCCCGGCTACGGCTTCCTGGCCGAATCGGCCGAGTTCGCCGAGGCCTGCCGCAACTCCAACATCGCGTTCATTGGCCCCACCCCGGAGCAGATTCGGTTGATGGGGGACAAGGCGGCCGCGCGGCGGCTGGCTCAGGAGCTCAACGTCCCCGTGGTGCCCGGCTCGCCCGGCCCGGTGAACGACCCGGACGAGGCCGTGGGAATCGCCAAAGAGCTCGGCTTCCCGATCATCATCAAGGCGGCGGCGGGCGGGGGCGGCAAGGGCATGCGGGTGGCCGCGGACGCCGACAGCTTCGCCCAGGCGTTTCAACTGGCGCGGAACGAGGCGCTGGCCGCATTCGGCAACGCAGACGTGTACCTGGAGAAATACCTGGACCGGCCGCGCCACATCGAGTTCCAGCTCATGGGCGACCAGCACGGCCGGGTGATGCACTTGTGCGAGCGTGACTGCTCGGTGCAACGCCGCCACCAGAAGCTGATCGAGGAATCCCCCAGCCCGGCCCTGGACCAGCAACAGCGGGAGGCCGTGGGGGCGTTGGCGGTGCGGGCGGCGTCGCACATCGGCTACGTGGGCGCCGGCACCATCGAGTTCCTGCTGGACCAGGACGGCTGCTTCTACTTCATGGAGATGAACACCCGCATCCAGGTCGAGCACCCGGTCACGGAGATGGTCACCAGTTTCGACCTGGTCAAGGAACAGATCCGGGTGGCGGCCGGGGAGCCGCTCAGCTTCACGTTCGACGGGCACCGGCTCCGCGGACACGCCATCGAGTGCCGGGTCAACGCGGAAGATCCCGCCCGCGGGTTCCAACCCTGTCCCGGCACCATCACCGCCTACCATCCTCCGGGCGGGCCCGGCGTCCGAGTGGACACCCACATCTACGCCGGCTACACCGTCCCTCCCTACTACGACTCGCTGCTGGCCAAGGTGATCGTCCACGGCAATTCCCGGCGCGAAGCCCTGGCCCGCATGAGCCAGGCGCTGGACAGCTTCATCGTGGAGGGCGTGACCACCACGATCCCCTTCTTGCGGCGCGTGATCCACCACCCAGAGTTCGAGGCCGGCCGGGTGGACACCAAGTTCCTGAGCCGCGTTCCGGAACTGTTCGCCGCCGAATGAAGCTCGCGGTGTACTTCACGCACGTCGGGGTGAACGCGGGCAGTATCGCCGGGAAGCCGGTGTTGGTGATCGACATCCTGCGGGCCACCACCACCATGATCGCGGCGCTGGCCCATGGCGCCAAGGCCATCCTGCCCGCCGCCAGCGCGGACGACGCGCTGAAGCTGGCCCAGAACCTGGAGCGCGGGAGCGTGCTCCTCGCCGGCGAGCGGCGCTCGGAGCGGATCCCGGGATTCGCGCTGGGCAACTCACCGCTGGAGATGACGCCCGCCGCGGTGGCGGGAAAGACGCTGGTGATGACCACCACCAACGGCATCCAGGCGATTCTCGCCGCGGACGACGGCCGCCCCGTGCTGCTCGGGGCGGCGGTCAACTTTCGGGCCGCTGCGGAGGCGGCGTGGCGAGCCTTCGAGGAGGCCGGGGAATTGACCATATTATGTGCGGGTCAGGACAAGGGGTTCGCCCTGGAAGACGCCTACGCCGCTGGCCGCTTCGTGGAGGCCATCGTGCCGGGGAAGCTGCGCCGCGGCCTGGAGGTCAATGACGCGGTGATCGCGGCCCGCGAGCTGGTGCGGAAGTTCGGCGCCGACTGGAAGAAGGCCGTGACGGCGAGCGCCCACGCCCGGTATCTCAAACAGCTGAGCTTCGCCCAGGACGTGGCCTTTGCCGCGCAGGCGGACGCCTACGACCTGGTGCCGGTCTACGCCGACCGGCGCATCACACTTCCCGACCGAGGGTGACATGCCGTTGAGCCCACGCCACCGACAGGAGCTGATCGCCATCGTCGCCCTGTTGGTGGGTGTCTTCGTGGGGCTCACGTTGCTCCCGCTCGACCTCACCGGGCCCGCTGGCCGGGGCATGGGCCGCTTCCTGTGGCAATACCTGGGCGCCGGCGCGGCACTCATGCCCGTGTTGGGCATCGCCTTAGGGCTAGCGGGCTTTGGGCGCCTGGGTCGGGCTGAGCTGTGGCGCGTCGCCGTGCTGTTCGGGGGACTCATCCCCCTCGTGCCGTATGCCCTGGCGATCGTTCTTGGTGTCCGTGTCGCCACCGACGTTCCCGCCGACTACGCCCAATGGACAACGGCGCAGCAGCTCGCGGGCGTGGCACCCGCGCTCCTGGCCGTGGGTGTCACGTCCGTGATCGGGACCGCGGGGGCGGTGATCGTGCTTCTGCTGGCGCTGTCGGGGCTCACCATCCTGACGCTGGACTGGCATCCGTTCCGCCGCCTGGCGGCGGTCGGGCGGTCGGGCGGTCAGAACGAGACGGACTGGCGGTCTCACGGCCAGGCGGTCGGCGTCATCCCCGTCTCGACGGATGAGGAAGCGGAAGACGAAGGGCCGCCGCCGGCGAGGCGCCGGGACGCCCGGGCTGCCCGACAACCCGACCGCCCGGCCGCCCGGGGGAATGGAGGGGAGGAGGCTGACCAGCTTCCCCCGCTCGAGCTCCTCACCGCGCCGCCCGCGCAGGCCGATGCCGGCGAGGAGGAGCTGAACCGGCTGGGCCAAGTGCTCATCGACACGCTCGGCACGTTCCGGGTCGAGGGGAAGATCGTGGGCCGCACCACCGGCCCCGTCGTGACCCAGTTCGAGGTGGCGCCGGCACCGGGGGTCAAAGTGGGCCGGATCGCGGCCCTGGCGGACGATCTGGCGCTCGCCATGCGGGCCCAGTCCATCCGCATCGTGGCCCCGATCCCGGGGAAAGCCGCCGTCGGCGTCGAAGTGCCCAACCCCACCGCCCGCATGGTGACGCTGCGCGAGTTGGTCGAAACCGGCGAGTGGGACCGCACCCGAGGCACGTTGCCCATCGCACTGGGCCGCGACCTCGAGGGGAAGCCAATCATCGCCGACCTGGCCAAGATGCCGCACCTCTTGATCGCCGGCGCCACGGGCTCGGGAAAGTCGGTCTGCATCAACACCATCATCACGAGTCTCGTGTACCGGTACACGCCGCGCGAGCTGCGGATGCTGATGATCGACCCCAAGATGGTGGAGCTGTCAGCCTACAACGCGCTGCCGCACCTCCGGCACGCGGTGGTAACCAATAACCGCGAGGCGGCGCAGGTGTTCAAGTGGGCAATCCACGAGATGGAACGCCGGTATGAATTGTTCCACGAGGCCGGGGCGAAGAACATTCACGACTACAATCGCAAGGTCGCGAGCACGGCGCAGGGGGAGCGGGACGAGGGAAGGGGGAAGGGTAAGACCGAGGAGCCGACCTTTCCCGCTTCCCCCTTCCCCCTTCCCCAGAGAGCCGAAGCTCTGCCTTATGTCGTGATCATTGTGGACGAGCTTGCCGACCTCATGATGACGGTTCAATCCGAGGTCGAGAAGCCGCTGGCGATCCTGGCGCAGAAGGCCCGCGCCACCGGCATCCACCTCGTCCTCGCCACGCAGCGTCCCAGTGTGAACGTGATCACCGGGCTCATCAAGGCCAACTTCCCCAGCCGGGTGGCGTTCCGGGTGGCGGCCAAGGTGGACAGCCGCACCGTGCTGGACCAGAACGGCGCCGAGGCGCTGCTCGGCAACGGCGACATGCTGTTCCTCCCACCCGGGCGGAGCGAGCCGATCCGGGTGCAGGGCGCGTTCATCAGCACGGAAGAGACCGAAGCCATCACCGAGTGGTACAAGGCCCGTCAGGCGGCCCGCGCCGCGACGCTCCAGGTACAGGGGCTGCTCCGGGAGGAAGAAGAGGACATCCTGGCCGTGGTCCGCGAGATCGAGGCGGCGGAAGCCGCCGCGGACGCGGGCGGAGGCGCCACTGCGCCGGGCGAGCGCGACGCCCTGTTCCGCGAAGCCGCGGAGACCTGCATCCAGCACCAGCTCGGCTCCACGTCGCTGCTGCAACGGAAGCTCCGGATTGGCTACGGCCGCGCCGCGCGCATCGTCGACCAGCTGCACGAAGCGGGCATCTTGGGGCCGCCGGATGGCTCCCGGCCGAGGGAGGTGTTGATTGGGATGGGGCAGCTCGATGAGTACTGCAAGACCCAGTAGGGATAGTAGGGATAGTAGGGATTGCCTCGCGTTGCGCACTCGATCCGCATTATCCCCTACTATCCCTACTATCCCCACTATCCCTACTATCCGTTGCACGTCTTTTTGCCACGCCTGCGCGTGAAAAAGGTGATAGAGGCCGGCCGGCGGGGAGCTAGGTTGTTCGCCGTGCCGATCAAGTCAGATCCCTCCGCGTGGAAGGACCCCCGCCACCGCCGCGGCCTGGCGGGCGAGAGAGCGGCCATCCGGTTCCTGGAGGCCCGCGGCTGGCGGATTCTGGACCACCGCTTCCGGATGGGACGGCTGGAGATTGATCTCGTGGCTCGGCGAGGACCCGTGGTGGCGTTCGTGGAGGTCAAGACGCGCCGCGGGGAGGGCTTTGGGAGCCCCCTGGAGGCGGTCGGGTGGATCAAGCAACGTGAGATCCAGCGGGTGGCTAGCGCCTGGGTGGACCGGTTTGGCCGGCCCCTTGATGTGTATCGCTTTGACGTCATTGGGGTCATGGCAACGCCCTGCCGCACCAGGATCGAGCACGTGGAAGATGCGTTCCGACCGGGGTGGCGGTGATGGCCGCTTCGGGATATATTCGGTATCAACCGAACGGGAGGTAGGAAGGGGGAACCGGGAAGGGTTGGTCTCATGTCGTACCGTTCCCCCTCCCCAGTTCCCCCTTCCCCAACTGAAGAGGTAGCCATGCCCGCTGAAAAAACGTCGCCGCCGGAAGCCCCGCAGGTTCCCGAGGAGAAGAAGAAGGCGCTCAACCTCGCCATCGCGCAGATCGAGAA
>Ga0209002_10000172_pt1 | contig 46659 bp, 45 predicted proteins | sample Rifsed16ft2_FD_184010 | JGI IMG/M metagenome (GOLD analysis project Ga0209002, IMG submission 184010) | Soil microbial communities from Rifle, Colorado, USA - sediment 16ft 2 (version 2) | ecosystem: Environmental > Terrestrial > Deep subsurface > Rock core/Sediment | place: Rifle, Colorado...
GGCGGACGTTTTCTGGGAACTCACCGGCCGACAGAACTGACTGACACAACGAGCGAACCTCTGGTGAGATTCTTGCCCGTGCGAGCGAGCCACCTCGCCCGGATCGCATCGACGTGATTCACGCCCGCGAGCATCCGCCTCGAGAGATGCAGACGCGGCGTCACGCTGTCTCCGCGCTGTCAGCGGTGTCAGGCACTTCCGTCGCTGCGCCGTAACAGCGTGAGTTGATTCCGAATTTCCAGATACTTCACAACCCTGTGTCGCTTCACGGTGAACGCACGCGTGGGGTGCCGCCGCCGTGCGTCTTGGCCCCGGCCTTGCTCTCGGTGGGTGATCAGGATGATGCGCTTACGCGTGACCGACCACGAACCGACGGCCAATCGATCGGTGGATGCCCCGCAGGCGACGGACCACCGCGCCGCCACCGTCCTCGTCGTCGACGACCAGGAGGAGAACCTCGAGGTGACGACGGCGGTGCTGGCGACGGAAGGGTTCCAGGCCGTGTGGGCGCGCACGGGCCGCGAGGCGCTCGCCCTCGCGACCGCGCAGCCCGATCTCATCATTCTCGACGTCCACCTCCCGGACCTGGACGGGTTCGAGGTCTGTCGTCGGCTCAAGAGCCGCCCGGCCACCGCGGCGATCCCCGTGCTGTGCCTGTCCGGCGTCTATCGACGAACGGAAGACCGGGTGCGTGGTCTCGACGGCGGAGCGGACGGCTATCTCACGAAGCCGGCCGCGCCCGAGGAGCTGCTCGCGACGACGAGGGCGCTGCTCCGCCAGCGGGCCGAAGCCGGACGCGCCGGCGCGCGGGCGCAAGCCACGACGCAGGCCCTCGCGCAGGTCAGCCGGCACCTCGCGGGCGAGTTCGACCCCGCCCAGACCGCGCACGCCACGGTGACGACCGTGCAGCGCCTCTTCGGTGTCCGGCGGACCGCGTTCTATGCCGTGGACCCGTCCGGGGGCGCGCTGACCTGCGTCGCGGCGGCCGGCGACGACGACCCCGGAACCCGTCTCGGGCAGGCCGTGCGCGGCGTGGAAACCGCGGCGGCGCACGTCGTGCTTCGGGGAGGATCGCTCGCGTCGGCCGACGTGCTGGCCGACCCGTGGATCGCCCTCGGCGACCCCCTGCGAGAGGATCTGCGCACGGCCGGCTACGGAGCCCTGGCAGGCGTGCCCCTGACCTGCCACGGCGAGGTGCTCGGCGTGCTCGCGCTGGCCGACCGGCCGGGCCGGGTGTTCACGGCGGAGGACCTCGGGCTCCTGGCCGCGTTCGCCGATCAGGCCGCGCTGGCCCTGCAGAACGCGCGGCTCTATCAGCGGGCCGAGGCGCGCGCGGAGAAGCTCACGACGCTCAGCGCGCTCACGCGATTGATCACGTCGGCGGCCGACAGCGAGCAGGTCTTCGACAGTGTGGCGCGCGCCGCCGTGATGCTCCTGGGCGCCAGGGCGGCCCGGGTGTGGGGCGACGATCCCGCGCACCATGTCCTGCGGCCCTGCGGGAGCTTCGCCCTGGATCCCACGCTCGGGCAGCTCATGACCGACGTCGAGGCGGTCGCCTACGGACAGGGGATGGTGGGCCGGATCTTCGCGTCCCGCGCGCCGGCATACCTCGCGGACGCCCAGCAGGATCCGCGCTGGCAGAACCGGCGGCTGGTCACCGAGGGCGGGCTCCACGCGTACGCCGGGATCCCGCTGATCGCGGGCGAGCGCACCGTGGGGGTGCTGTCGGTCCTGTTCGGCGAGCGGCGCGAGCTCGCGCCCGAGGAGAAGACGCTCCTGCGGCTCCTGGCGGACCAGGCGGCGATCGTGATCGAGCGCACCCGGCTGTTCGAGGATCTGAAGACCTCCTACGAGGAACTCGAGCGCACCCAGACGCAGCTCGTGCAGGCGCAGAAGATGGAAGCCGTGGGGCAGCTGGCCGGCGGGGTCGCCCACGACTTCAACAACCTGTTGACGGTCATCGCGGGGCGCTGCGAGCTCCTGCTGCGCCGGCCGGCGGCGGACGGGCCGCAGCGCCGAGACGTCGCGCTCATCCAGGAGACCGCCAGGCGGGCCGGCGTCTTGACCCGGCAGCTCCTGGCGTTCAGCCAAAAGGGGATCTGCGAACCCGAGGTGCTGAATCTCAACGCCGTCCTGCCAGACCTGACGGCGCTGCTGCGGCGGATGATCGGCGAGCACATCGACCTGGTGTTCGAGCCGGATCCGGACGTGGGCTGGATCACCACCGATCCGGTGCAGCTCGAGCAGGTCATCATCAACCTCGTGGTGAACGCCCGCGACGCGATGCCGAGCGGCGGGCGCCTGGTGCTGGGGACGCGCAACGTGGAGGTCGGCGCGCCGGCCGCCCACCACGCGGGCATCGACGCCGGCGCGTACGTGCAGCTCTCCGTCCAGGACACGGGCACGGGGATGGACGCTGCCACCCGTGCCCGCATCTTCGAGCCGTTCTTCACGACCAAAGGGCCGGGCAAGGGCACCGGGCTCGGCCTGGCCGTGGTGTCGCGCATCGTCGAGCAGAGCGCCGGCCACATCGAGGTCGACAGCGCGCCGGGACGCGGGACCACCTTCACGATTCACTTCCCCCGTGTGGAGAAGCCGCACGGCACCGTGGGACAGGACCTCGCCGCGGGGCCGGCCCGGGGCACCGAGGTGATCCTGATGGTCGAGGATGACGACGGGGTCCGGGCGCTGGCGCGGGAGGGTCTCGAGAGCTACGGCTACACGGTGCTGGAGGCGCGGCATGCGGCCGAGGCGCTGGCGATCGCCGAACGGGACCGCCGGCCCATCCAATTGCTCATCACGGACGTCGTGATGCCCGACCGTGGCGGGCCGCAGCTCGCGGCGCGGCTGACCGCGCAACGGCCGGAGATGAGCGTGCTCTACGTGTCCGGCTATCCGGGCGACGCCCTGGTCGAGACGTGGCGTTCCGACCCCGCGGTGGCATTTCTTCCGAAGCCATTCACCCCGGCGGGGCTCGCCCGCAAGGTCCGCGACCTCCTGGGCCCGGCGGCCTCGACGGCCCCGCAGGAGAGCCGCCCGTGAGGGCACGTGAGGAGACGCCGCCCCGAGGGTTCACGCTCGCCGAGGTCCTCGTCGCCACATCGTCGTGGGCCTCACGGGCGGCGGGTGTGCGCGGGGCATCGCTGGTGGACGAGTTTTCGCTCCGGCACCAGGAAGAAGATCGCCTGCGCCACCAGAATCGGCTGGCCGCACCATGCACAGAGGAGAGGATCGCTCGCTCGCGGCGCGCGCACGCTCGGCATGGTCGTCGCGTCCTCGCGCCCCGTCATCTCGCTTGGCCCTCCCTCTCGCTCGAGAGCAGAGCAAGCGCGATGCCAGCCGATGATTCGCGCGAGAACACCAATGATCTCGTGCCGCTCACGGCTGCCCTCGAGGACCTTGACGGAGCCAGATTGACAAGTCGGGCAGGGCGCGTTGCCACGGATGTCGGGCGGCATCTCGGGACGGGCCCTGCGTCCCGATACCGGCCCGCGGCTACGCGACCGCATCGCGCGCGGGCACCGGGGGCGGGGTCGCCGTGGCGATCGCCGCGCCCGCGAGCGCCACCAGCACGGCCAGCGCGCAGCCGCCCGCGAACGTCCCCGTGAGATCCCGCACCCAGCCGGTCACCGCGGGCCCGACGATCGCGCCGACGAAGCAGATGGAGTTGAAGAGGCCGAAGGCCGCGCCGAGGTCCGCGGCCCGGACCAGCTCGCCGAGCAGCGCGTAGGCCGAGCCCCAGATCCCCCAGACGAAGAAGGCGGCGAGCGCCAGCGTCACACCGACGCCCGGCGACGAGCCCCGCGCCAGCGCCAGCGCCATCGCGCCCATGCTCGCGGCGAGCGCGACGAGACCCGTGGCGACGATCGTCCGGTGCCGGACGCCGCGCCGGCGCAGGCGGTCGTCCGCCCAGCCGCCCGTGACCAGCCCCGCCACGGCGGCGAGCCCCTGCACGCCCGCGAGCGTGCCCGCCCGGGCGAGCCCGTGCACGCCCGTCTCGAGGAAGAACATCGGCGCCCACGTCGCCAGCACGAACTGGACGTAGATGCCGCAGGCGCCGGCGGCGCCGAGCACCCACACCGCGCCCGTGCCGAGCACCGCGCGCAGCCGGGGCCAGAGCGCGGCTGCGTCGGAGGACGCCGGCGTCCGCGGCACCCAGCGGGCGATCGCGAGCGCGGCCGCGAGCGGCCCCAGCGCGAACAGGAACAGCACCGCGCGCCAGGACAGCGCGTCGGCGAGGACGCCGCCGAGCGCGAGCCCGAGCGCGATGCCGAGGCCCGGGCCGGTGAACGACACGCCCTGGCCGAGGCCGATCTTCTCGCGCGGCGTGAGGGCGGCGATGATCGCGCGGTCGTTCGAGAAGAGCGACCCCTGCCCCACGCCGGTGGCCAGCCGGGCGACGAGCAGGGCCCCGAACGACCCGGCGAGCCCGGTCAGCGCCGTCGCGGCGGCGACACCGACCAGCCCGAGCACGAGGACCCGGCGCCGGCCGAACCGGTCGCCGAGCAGTCCGGCCGGGATCTGCAGCGCGATGTAGGCCCAGAAGAAGGCCGAGGCCAGGGCGCCCGCCTGCGTGTACGACAGCTCGAGCTCCCGGATGATCGGCGGCAGCAGCGCCGAGAACCCGACGCGGATCGCGAAGTTCGCGGCCCACGCGAGGACGAAGAGCAGCCAGACGACGACGTAGGACGGCGGCACGCGGCGGCGCCTCTAGCCCGGGACGCCCGGGACGCCGCCCCTCACGAGCGGATCATCGTCAGCAGCATCTTGAACCGCGCGGGCGCCCGGACCGCGTGGGGCTGGTGCGCGGGCATCAGGATCAGGTCGCCCGCGCGCAGCCGGTGCGGCCGGCCCGCGATCGTGACCTCGGCCTCGCCCTCGAGCACCTGGACGAGCGCGTCGTAGGGCGCCGTGTGCTCGCTGAGCTCCTGCCCCGCGTCGAAGGCGAAGAGCGTGACGTTGCCCGCCGCCTGCTTCAGCACGATGCGGCTCACCACGGCGCCGTCCTGGTAGGCGACCAGGTCCACCGCGCGGCTCGCGCCCTCCGGGCTCTGCTCGGCCATGCTCCCTCTCCTCTCCCTCGCGCGCGGCGGCGCGCGCGTTACTCCGCGGCGACGACCGCCGGCCAGCCGTCGGCGGCCAGGCGCTGCGCCGCCGCGGCGGCCTCGTCGCGCGTCGCGTAGCGGCCGACGCGGACGCGCCAGACCGTCTGGCCCGCGACGTCGGCGCGCTCGACCCGCGCGCCCGGCCACGCGCGCTCGAGCCGCTCGCGGAGCGCCCCCGCGCGCGCCTGGGACGTGAGCGCGGCGACCTGGACGGCGAACGTGCCGCGCGCCGCCGCCGCGGGCGTGGCGCCGCCCGGGAGCGCGACGACGCGCACGCGCACCGGGATCACGCCGGGCCCGACCGCGCCGAGCACGCGCGCCGCCGCGGCCGAGAGGTCGAGGATCCGGTCGTCCACGAACGGGCCGCGATCGGTGATGCGCACCTCGGCGGTGCGCCCGTCGAGCCGGTTCTCGACCAGCACCCACGTGCCGAAGGGCAGCGTGCGGTGGGCGGCGGTCATCTGCTCCATGTCGTAGACCTCGCCGCTCGCCGTGCGGCGCCCGTGGTAGGGGTGGCCGTACCACGAGGCGGTGCCCGTCTCCTCCCAGCCGGCGGCGACGGGCGGCGGCGGCGCCGTGACGACGGCGCGCGCGCAGCCGGCGGCGAGCGCGAGGGTCCACACGAGCGCGGCCGCGCGGACTCGGTGTTCCATCGTCGAGGACGATTCTCGCACGGCGGCGCGCCTTGACAGGCCTCCTCCCGCGCTCCTAGACTGCCCCCGACGTCGCGCAGTGCCGGGTCCGACCGCTCCGGGAGTGCCGCATGTCCCTGGACCGGATCTTCGGACAGCCTTTCGATGCCCTCGCCGACCACCGGGGTGGCCCGCGGGGGCATGCGTGTCTCAGCCCTCCAGGAGGTGCGCCATGAGCATCGTCGCGATCTCCGACACGACCGGGAGCCTGGGCAGCGAGATCGGCCGCCGCGTGGCCGCCGCGAAGGGCTACACCCTCGCGGATCGCGAGATCATCGCCAAGACGGCCGAGCGCTTCCACGAGGGGGTGGTCGAGCTCACGCACGTCACCGAGGAGCGGCCGACGCTCTGGGAGCGCCTGACCGACAGCCAGCACCGCTACATGACGTACGTCGAGGCGGTCCTGCTCGAGATGGCCTCCCGCGACGACGTCGTGCTGCTCGGCCGCGGCGCGGCCGTGATCCTCCGCGGGATCCCGCACGTCGTGCGCGTGCGCACCTGCGCGCCGGAGGACGTGCGCGCCGAGCGGCTCCAGAACGCGCAGGGGCTCACGCGCGAGGCGGCGCTCGACGCCGTGCGCGAGAGCGACCGCGAGCGCGGCGCGCGGCTCAAGTTCCTCTACCACGTGGACTGGGACGACCCGCTCCTCTACGATCTCGCGCTCAACACGGCACGCCTGGACGCCGAGCAGGGCGCGCAGCTCATCCTGGGGCTCCTGGAGGACCGCCGCTTCCGGTCCACCGACGAGGCGCGGCGGCGGCTCGGCGACCTGAGCCTCGGCGCGCAGGCGAAGGCGACGCTGCTCGCGGACCCGGCGACGCGCCCGCACCAGGTCTACGTCGCCTGCCACGACGGCAGCGTGACGCTCACCGGCAGCGTGCACGACGAGGCGGCGCGGCAGGCGGCGGAGCGGGCCGTGCGGGCGATCCCGGGCGTCACCGGCGTGCTGAACGACATCGTCACCGCCCCGAGCGGGCGGAGCCTGGCCGGACGGATCTGACCGCGGACGCGCTTCAGCGCATCGCGCGGGGTGTCAGGCGCTCGAGCCCGTCCATGTACGGGCGGAGCTCCGGCGGGATCGTCACGGTGCCGTCCGCGTCCTGGTAGTTCTCGAGGATCGCGATCAGGGTGCGGCCGACGGCGAGGCCCGAGCCGTTCAGCGTGTGGACGTACTCGGCCTTGCCGCCGGCTGCGGGGCGGTAGCGGATCTCCGCCCGGCGCGCCTGGAACGCCTCGCAGTTGGAGCACGAGGAGATCTCGCGGTACCGGCCCTGCGCCGGCAGCCACACCTCGATGTCGTAGCTCTTCGCGGCCTGGAACCCCATGTCCCCGGCGCAGTGGAGCACCAGCCGGTACGGGATCTCGAGGCGCCGCAGCACCTCCTCGGCGTTCAGCACCATGGACTCGAGCTCGGCGTCGGACTGGGCGGGCGTCGCGAGCTTCACCAGCTCGACCTTGTCGAACTGGTGCTGGCGGATCATGCCCTTCACGTCCTTGCCGTACGTCCCCGCCTCGCGCCGGTAGCACGGCGTGAAGCAGACGTAGCGGCGCGGCAGCGTCGCCTCCGCGAGGATCTCCCCCGTGTGCAGCGCCGTCACCGGCACCTCGGCGGTCGGGATCATGTAGAGCGTCCGGTCCTCGTCGGGCTCGACGGTCTTGAAGAGCTGCTCCTCGAACTTCGGCAGGAGCCCGTTGTTCTGCATCGTGGCGGAGCTGACCAGGTGGGGCACCCACACCTCGGTGTACCCGTGCTCGCGCGTGTGCAGGTCGAGCATGAACTGGGCGAGCGCCCGCTCCAGCCGGGCCGCCGGGCCCCAGAGCACCGTGAAGCGCGCCTTCGCCATCCTCGCCGCGCGGGAGAAGTCGAGGAGGCCCAGCGCCTCGCCGAGCTCGTCGTGGGGCTTCGGTGTGAAGGCGAGCCGGCGCGGCGCCCCCGAGTCGCGCACCACGACGTTCTCGGCCTCGGTCCGGCCCGGGGGCACGGAGGGGTCGGGGAGGTTCGGGAGCTGCAGCAGCACTTGGTCGCGCTCACCCCGGACCTGCCGGAGCTCGCCCTCGAGCCGCTTGATGCGTTCGCCGAGTTCTCGTGCTGACGCTTGTTCGTTCGCGGCGTCTCCGCCGCGCCGCCTTACCACCGCGGCAATGTACTCGGTGGCGCGGTTGTGCTGGGCCTTGAGGTCTTGAGTCTCGCGGTCCAGCCGGCGGCATGTGGCGTCCAGCGCGAGCACGCTCTCCACGAGCTCGGCGCCGCCGCGGTCGGCGAGCCCGCGCCGGACCGCGTCGGGCTGCTCGCGGATCAGCCGGAGGTCGAGCACGGGGCTACTGCCCCTCGGGCGCCGCCTGCTCGGCCTCGACGCGGGCGATCGAGCCGACGCGGTCGTCGGCGTCGATGTCGATGATGCGCACGCCCATCGTGTTGCGGCCCTGGGACGACACGTCGTCCGCGTGCATCCGGATCATCTTGCCCTTGGTGGTGACGACGAGGAGGTCGTCGCCAGAGCGCACCTGGAGCATGCCGACGACGGTGCCGTTGCGGCCGCCGGTCTTGATGTCGATGATCCCCTTGCCCTTGCGGCCCTGGAGCCGGTACTCCTCGAGCGGGGTCCGCTTGCCGAAGCCGCGCTCGGTCACCGTGAGGATCTGCGCGCCCTCCTGCACGACGTCGGCCGCGATCACCGCGTCGTCCTCGAGCTCGATGCCCTTGACGCCGGCGGCGCCCCGGCCCATCGGGCGCACCTGCTCCTCGGCGAAGCGGATGATCATCCCCTGGCGCGTCGCGATCATCACCTCGCGCTGGCCGTCGGTGCGCCGGGCCGTCATGACCTCGTCGCGGTCCTCGAGCCCGATCGCCTGGATGCCGCCCGCGCGCGGGTGCGCGTAGGCGTCGAGGTCGGTCTTCTTGACCTTGCCCTGCTTGGTGGCGAACAGGACGTAGCCGCCGGCGGCGAAGTCGCGGACCGGCACGCACGTCGCCACCCGCTCGGCCTCGCCCAGCGAGAGGAGGTTCACCATCGCCTTGCCCTTGGCCTGGCGCCCGCCCTCGGGGATCTCGTGCACCTTGAGCCAGTGGACCTTGCCGAGGTTGGTGAAGAAGAGCAGGTAGGCGTGCGTCGAGGCCACGAACAGGTCCTCGACGACGTCCTCCTCCTTCGTCTCCATGCCCGTGACGCCCTTGCCGCCGCGCCGCTGGCTCCGGTAGGCCTCGACGTGCGTCCGCTTGATGTAGCCCGAGCGCGTGATCGTGACGACCATCTCCTCGTCGGCCAGGAGGTCCTCGATCGTCAGCTCGGTGGTCTCGGTGAGGATCTCCGTGCGCCGCGCGTCCCCGTACTCCTCCCTGATCGCGAGCAGCTCCTGCCGGATGATCGCCATCAACTTCACGTCGGACGCGAGGATGCCCTTCAGCTCCTCGATGAGCGCGAGCGTCTGTTCGTGCTCCTCGACCACCTTGTGCCGCTCGAGCTGCGTCAGGCGCTGCAGCCGCATGTCGAGGATGGCCCTGGCCTGGATCTCGCTGAGGTCCAGGCGCGACATCAGGGCGTCCTTCGCGGCGTCGGGGCTCTCGGCCTGGCGGATCAGGCGGATCACGAGATCGAGCTGCTCGACGGCCTTCCGCAGGCCGGCGAGGATATGGGCCCGCTCCTCGGCCCGCGCCAGGTCGAAGCGCGTGCGCCGCGTGACGATCTCGCGCCGGAAGCGGACGAACGCCTCGAGCATCTCCTTGAGGGGCACGATCTGCGGGCGCCGGTCGACCAGCGCGAGCATGATGATGCCGAACGTCGTCTGCATCTGGGTGTGCTTGTAGAGCTGGTTCATCACGATCTGCGGGATCTCGCCGCGGGCCAGCTCGAGCACCACCCGGATGCCCTCGCGGTTCGACTCGTCGCGGATCTCGGAGATGCCGTCGAGCTTCTTGCCGCTCTTGAGCTCGGCGATCTTCTCGATGAGGCTGGCCTTGTTCACCTGGTACGGCAGCTCGGTGATGATGATCGCCTCGCGGCCGCCCCGCATCTTCTCGGCGTGCGCCTTCGCGCGCAGCGTGATCGTCCCGCGGCCGGTCGTGTACGCCTCGCGGATGCCGCCGGTGCCGTAGATGTAGCCCCGCGTCGGGAAGTCCGGCCCCGTGATGATCTGCATCAGCTGCTCGCTGCTCGTGTCCGGCCGGTCGATCAGCGCGACGAGCCCGTCCACGACCTCGGAGAGGTTGTGCGGCGGGATGTTCGTCGCCATGCCGACGGCGATGCCGGCCGAGCCGTTGACGAGCAGGTTCGGCACCCGCGTCGGGAGGACGATCGGCTCCTGGAGCGACTCGTCGAAGTTCGGCGCGAAGTCGACGGTGTCCTTCTCGATGTCGGCCAGCATCTCGTGGGCGATCTTGGCGAGGCGCGTCTCGGTGTAGCGCATGGCGGCCGGCGGATCGCCGTCGATCGAGCCGAAGTTCCCCTGCCCGTCCACGAGGGGATACCGGAGCGAGAACTCCTGGACCATCCGGACGAGGGCCTCGTACACGGGCGAGTCCCCGTGGGGATGGTACTTGCCGAGGACTTCGCCGACGACGCGTGCCGACTTCTTGTAGGCGCGGTTCCAGGTGAGCCCGAGCTCCTGCATCGCGTACAGCACGCGCCGGTGAACGGGCTTGAGGCCGTCGCGGATGTCCGGCAGCGCGCGGCCGACGATGACGGACATCGCGTAGTCCAGGTAGGACTTCCGCATCTCCTCTTCGATCGGGACCGGGACCTGACGCTCGTTCGGCACGGGACTCTCTTCCTCGGGCGGGTTAGATGTCCAGGTTCGCCACGTCCAGCGCGTAGCGCTCGATGAACTCGCGGCGGGGCTCGACGGCGTCCCCCATGAGCACGGTGAACATCTGATCCGCGCCGACCGCGTCCTCCATCGTGACCTTGAGGAGCGTGCGCGTCTCCGGGTTCATCGTGGTCTCCCAGAGCTGCTCGGGGTTCATCTCGCCGAGGCCCTTGTAGCGCTGGAAGCTGGCGCCCTGCCGCGAGCGCCCGAGCGCGAGCGCCAGCAGGGCCTCGAGGCTCGCGACCGGCGTCTCGCGGTCGCCGTCGCCGAGGAGCGTGAGCGGGCCCTTGGCCGCCGCCGCGACCTTGTCCCACCGCTCGAGGAGCGTCGCGTAGTCCGCCGACTTGAAGAGGTCGGTGCCGAACGTGAGCGCGGGCGGACCGGCGATCGTCACCCGGTGGCCGTCGCCGTTCTCGGCGGCGTCCACCTGGACCGTGTAGCCGTTGATCGCCGCCGCGGCGCCCTTGATCGCCTCGGCGATCTCGTCGTGGCCCACGCCCCGCTTCGTGCCGCGGAACCTGTTCCGGACCAGCTCGGCCAGGATCGGCGCGGGCACGCCCCGCTTGACCAGCTTGCCGAAGAGCGCCCGGTACTCGAGGCCCGTGCGCAGCAGCTCGAGGAGCGGCTCGCCCGTGAGCGGCGCCTTCGTCCCCGGCACCTTCACCCGCGCGCCCTCCACCCAGGCCGCCAGGAAGAAGTCCTCGAACTCGCGCTCGGACATCAGGTACTTCTCGACCTTGCCCCGCTTGACCTTGAACAGGGGCGGCTGGGCGATGAACAGGTGGCCGGCCTCGATCACCGCGTTCATGTGGCGGAAGAAGAACGTGAGCAGCAGCGTCCGGATGTGGGCGCCGTCGACGTCGGCGTCCGTCATCAGGATGATCTTGTGGTAGCGGAGCTTCGTCAGATCGAACTCGTCGGTGCCGATGCCCGTGCCCAGCGCGGAGATCAGCAGCCGGATCTCGTTGTGGGACAGGACCTTGTCGTAGCGCGCCTTCTCCGAGTTGATGATCTTGCCGCGCAGCGGCAGCACGGCCTGCGTGCGCCGGTCGCGCCCCTGCTTGGCGGAGCCGCCGGCGGAGTCGCCCTCGACCAGGAACAGCTCGCGGTACTGCGGCTCGCGCTCCGAGCAGTCGGCGAGCTTCGCCGCGAGCCCCTCGTCGTCCACGCCCTTCTTGCGCGTCAGCTCGCGCGCCTTGCGGGCCGCCTCGCGCGCCTGGGCCGCGCGCACGATCTTGTCGGCGATCTTCCGCGCGGTGGTCGGGTCCTCCTCGAAGGCCTCGCCGAGCTTGTCGTTGACGATCTGCTGGACGAGGCCCTTGACGTCCGTGTTGCCGAGCTTGGCCTTCGTCTGGCCCTCGAACTGCGGCTCGGGCAGGCGCACCGACACGACCGCGCAGAGGCCCTCGCGCACGTCGTCGCCGGTCACCCCGGCCTTGAAGTTCTTGAGGAAGCCGTTGGCCTGCGCGTAGCTCGAGAGCGTGCCGGTCAGCGCCGCCCGGAAGCCGGTCAGGTGCGTGCCGCCCTCGCGCGTGTTGATGGTGTTGGCGAACGAGAAGACGCTCTCCTGGTAGCCGTCGTTGTACTGCAGCGCCACCTCGACCTCGATGTCGCCCTTCTTGCCCTCGAAGAACAGCACCTTCGGGTGGATCGGCGTCTTGTTCTGGTTCAGGTGCTTGACGAACTCGATGATCCCGCCCCGGTAGAAGAAGGTGTGGCTCCGAGCGTCGCGCTCGTCCTCGATGACGATCTTGAGCCCGCGGTTGAGGAACGCCATCTCGCGCAGCCGCGTCGCCAGCGTGTCGAAGGAGAACGCGGTCTCCTCGAAGATCTTGGCGTCCGGCTTGAAGCGGATGATCGTGCCGGTCTTCTTCGTCGTGCCGGTCGCCGCGAGCGGCCCCGTCGGCACGCCGTACTCGTAGCGCTGCGACCACTCCTTGCCGCCGCGCCGGATCTCGACCTCGAGCCACTCGCTGAGCGCGTTGACGACCGAGATGCCCACGCCGTGCAGGCCGCCCGAGACCTTGTACGCCGAGTGCTCGAACTTGCCGCCCGCGTGGAGCACGGTCAGCACGACCTCGGCGGCCGCCTTGCCGCTCTCCTTGTGGACGTCCACGGGGATGCCGCGGCCGTTGTCGCCGACGGAGCACGAGCCGTCGGAGTGCAGGATGACCTTGATGTGGTCGCAGAACCCGCCGAGCGCCTCGTCCACGGAGTTGTCCACGGCCTCGTACACGAGGTGGTGCAGCCCGTAGGCGCTCGTGTCGCCGATGTACATGGCGGGGCGCTTGCGGACGGCCTCGAGCCCCTCGAGAACCTTGATGTCGCTCGCCGTGTAGGTCTCGGCGCTCATGCGGCGAAGATCCCTCCCCCGTTGACGTCGAAGACGGCGGCGCCGGCTGCCCCCAGGGGCTCCGGCGTCGTCAGGAACACCTGCTCCGCCGCGCCGAGCTCGCGCAGGACCAGCTCGCGCACGCGCGGGTCGAGCTCCGAGAGCGCGTCGTCGAGCAGCAGCACCGGCGCGGTCCCTGCGGCCTCGGTCACCGGCAGCACCTCGGCCAGGCGCAGCGCGAGCGCGACCAGCCGCTGCTGGCCGCGCGAGCCGAACGTCCGCGCGTCCGCGCCGTCGATCTCGAGCGCCAGGTCGTCGCGGTGCGGGCCGACCAGCGTCTGGCCGAGCCGCGCCTCGTGGTGCCGCGCGCGCGCGAGCGCCTCGAGGAGCGCCCGTGGCTCGGCGGCCTCGCCGAGCGCGGTGCGATAACGGATCTCGACCTTCGAGTGCCCCGCCGCGAGCGCGCTCCAGACGCGCGCGAGCTCCGTCTGGAGCGCCGCCACCGCGCGGCGGCGCCGCGCGATCAGCTCCATGCCGCTCGTCGCGAGCTGCTCGCTCCACGGCTCGAGCCGCGCGTCGAGCCCCGGCTCGCGCCGGTGCGCCTGGAGGATCCGGTTCCGCCGCGCGAGGACTTGCCGGTAGCGCACGAGCGTCGCCGCGTGTGTCGGGTAGAGCCGGGCGGCGATGCCGTCGATGAAGCCCCGGCGCGCGCCCGGCGCGCCGTTCACGATCTCGACGTCCTGCCAGCCGAAGGCGATCGCGCGCGCCCACTCCGGCGCGCCCTCGCCCGTCGCCTGCCAGATCCCGTCGCCGCCCCGCAGGAGGGCGCGCCGCACGCTGCGGCGGCTCTCGACGCCGGACGCGCGCCGTGCCAGCTCACCGGTGATGGACGCCGCCTCGACACCCCAGCGCGGGATCTCGCCGATCCGCGAGGTCCGGAACGAGCGCCCCGTGACCAGGAAGCCGAGGGCCTCCAGGAGGTTGGTCTTGCCCTGGGCGTTGGGTCCGACGAGGACGTTCAGCCGCGCTTGCGGGTGAAGCTCCAGGGTGCGATAGCTGCGTACTTCCGACAGCTGCACCCAGGCGATCCTCACCCAGCTAAGCTCCTGTTTTTATTACCGAAATATGCTCCTAGATACGCATAGGCATTATAACACAGCAGTAGCCCTCGTCCTCGACTGTTTTGATCAGTCCGGGGCTCAGCCCGTCCTTGAACTCGAACACGACCTGGTCCTTCTCGACGGCCGAGATCGCGTCCAGGACGTAGCGCGAGTTGAAGCCGATCGTGAGCTCCTCGCCCGCGTACTCGACCTCCAGGATCTCCTCCGCCTCGCCGAGCTCCTGGCTCGAGGCGGACAGCCGGAGCGTCGCCGGCGCGAGGGTGAGCTTCACCGGCTTGTTGCGCTCCTCGGCCATCACGGCGACGCGCCGCAGCGCGGCGGCCAGGACCGAGCGCCCGATGACCAGCTTGCCCGGGTGGTTCTTCGGGACGACCGCCTCGTAGTTCGGGAACTGCCCCTCGATCAGCCGCGCCGTCATGACGAAGTTGGGCATCTGGAGCACGAACTGGTTGTCGGTGATCGCGATCTGCACGTCCTCGCCCGCGCCGAGCACGCGCTCGAGCTCGTTCACGGCCTTGCGCGGCACGATCCCGCTGGCGCCGCCGACCCCCGTCCCGAGGCTCCGCATCGAGATCGCGAGCCGGTGGCCGTCGGTCGCGACGAGCCGGACGTCCTTGCCCTGGAACGTGAAGAGGATGCCGTTGAGCGCGTAGCGCGTCTCGTCGTGGGACACCGCGAACTTCGTCTGCGCGAGCATCTCGCGCAGGGTCCTGGCGTCCAGCGTGACCCACGACGCAGGGGTGGCGGGCACGACCGCCGGGAAGTCGTCCGGCGCGAGGCCGACGAGCTTGTACGTGGCGCCGCCGCAGCGGAGGCTCACCGTGGCGTTCTCGCCGACCCGCAGGGCCACCGCCGCGGCGGGCAATTCCTTCACGATCTCGGCCAGCTTGCGCGCGGAGACCGTGATCGCGCCCGGCGAGGCGACCCTGGCGGGCACGCCCACGCGGGCGCCGACCTCGAGGTCGGTCGCCGTCAGGCGGACCGTCTCGCCTTCGGCCTCGACGAGCACGTTCGCCAGGATCGGCAGCGTCTGGCGCGGCTCGACGATGTTCTGCACCATCTGCAGACCCCGGAGGAACGCGTCGCGGTCAAGTACGACTTCCATGCAGTTCTCCATGGTGGAAGAAAGAGAAAGACAACAGCGTAGGCGTAGTAGTCGTCGAGCGGTGTGGACGGCGGGGAATCGCGTCAAGTGCGCGCGGCGCCGGCGCTCTCTCGGGGCGCGCGCCGGGGATAAGCGTGTGGAGGCCCCGGGAAGCGCGGTGGATCACAGCGTGATGCCCTGGATAAGGGTGTCCACGGTCTTGCGTAACTTGGGGTCTTCCTGGAGCAGCGTCTGCAGCTTGTCCACGGCGTGCAGCACCGTGGTGTGGTCCTTGCCGCCGAAGGCGCGGCCGACCTCGGACAGGGACGCGTGCGTGAGCTGGCGCGCGAGGTACATCGCGATCTGGCGGGGGAAGGAGATGGCGCGCGTCCGGCTCTTCGCCTTGAGATCCGAGATCTTGATGCCGAAGAAGTCCGAGACCTTGCGCTGGATCTGCTCGATCGTGATGACCTTCTCCTCCTCGCCCCACAGCTCGCCGAGGACCTCCTGGGCGAGGTCGACCGACATCTCCCGGCCCGTGAGGGCGCAGAAGGCGATCATCCGGGTCAGCGAACCCTCGAGCTCGCGGATGTTCGACTTGATCCGGCTCGCGATCAGGTAGGCGACGTCGTCGCCGAGGCGCACGCGCTCGACGGCGGCCTTCTTCTTGAGGATCGCGACGCGCGTCTCGAAGTCCGGCGGCTGGATGTCGGCGATCAGCCCCCACTCGAACCGCGAGCGGAGGCGCTCCTCGATCTCGGGGATGTCCTTGGGCGAGCAGTCGCTCGACACGACGATCTGCTTGCTCGACTCGTGGAGGTCGTTGAAGGTGTGGAAGAACTCCTCCTGCGTGCGCTCCTTGCCCGAGATGAACTGGATGTCGTCCATCAGCAGCAGGTCGATCGTCCGGTAGCGGGCGCGGAACTCGGCGGTGCGGTCGTAGCGGATCGCGTTGATCAGCTCGTTCGTGAACCGCTCCGAGGACAGGTAGACGACCGACTTCTCCGGGAAGAGGCGGGCGGTCTGGTGGCCGACGGCGTGCAGGAGGTGCGTCTTGCCGAGGCCGACCCCGCCGTAGATGAAGAGCGGGTTGTAGGCGCGCGACGGCATCTCGGCGACCGCCTGGCAGGCGGCCTGGGCGAACTGGTTGGAGGAGCCGACGACGAACGTGTCGAACGTGTAGCGGAGGTTCAGCCCCTCGACGGTGCCGCCGCCCGCCGCCCGCGGCTTGGCCGGCGCCGGCGCGGCGAGGGCCTCGTCCACGACCAGGGACACGCGCGGGCGACCGCCGACGCACTCCTGGGCGGCCTGCTGCAGCGCGTCGAGGTGATGCTGGGCCAGCCAGTCGCGCGTGAACGGGTTGGGGGCGGCGATCCGGAGGTGATCCCCCTCGACGGCGACGAGCCGACAGGGGCGAAACCAGTTCTCGACCACCGCGGCCGGGACCTTGCGGGAGACGGAGTCGAGGAGGCGAGCCCAAAGGCTGTCCAGCACGGTCTAGACCTCACTTACGCACAGGGTTATCCACAGGTGTGGATAGCCCAAGACGCCTTGTCTGATCGGAGTATCCGCGCTGGAGCGCGCGCACATCGGGACAAAACACCTCGCCGACGATTCAGTCGCTCAGTGGATGGCGGACTCTAGCACGAGCGCGCGGAAGGCCGCAAGGACGTTCGTCGGTTGACTCCCTCGGATGTGCTGTCTACACTGTTGCGATTCGACGATTGTAAGGGGGGGAGCCTCGTTCATGAAGCGGACGTTCCAGCCGAACGTGCGGCGGCGGAAGAAGACGCACGGATTCCGCGAGCGGATGAAGACCAAGGGCGGGCGGAAAGTGCTCAAGCGCCGGCGCGCGAAGGGGCGGAAACGGCTGACCGTCTGACAGGCGGCCTTCCTCGGCACGAGCGGTTGACCACCAGCGCCGGCATTCAGGCGCTCTTCCAGCGGGGCAAGCGAATTGATCGGCCGTCGATGATCGTGCTCTGGCGTGAGACGGTCGAGCCGCGTCGCGTGGGCTTCGCCGTGAGCCGGCAGGTCCGCGGCGCCGTGGCGAGGAACCGCGCGCGGCGGCGTCTGCGCGCCGCGTATCGCGTGGCCCGCGACGCGGCGCCGGCGTGCGTGGCCCTGGTGATCGTCGGCCGGCCCGCGGCGCTGCGCGCCCGCTTCGCCGCGCTCGTCGCCGAGCTGCGCGAGGCGCTGGCGACGATGCCGGGCGGGCGCGCATGACGCGCGCCACGCGCGCGGCCGTGGGGGTCGTGGCCGCCTACCAGCGGCTCGTGTCCCCCCTGCTGCCGCGCGCCTGCCGCTTCGCGCCGACCTGTTCGGAGTACGCGCGGCAGGCGCTCGCCGAGCACGGCCTGCCGCGCGGCGCGTGGCTCGCCGCGCGGCGGCTCGCGCGCTGTCATCCACTTCACTCGGGAGGGTACGACCCGCCGCCGCCCAAGGGGGGGCGGGCTTCATGATGGAACGACGAACGCTGATCGCAATGGTCCTGGCCATGGCGCTGCTGGCCCTGAACTTCTGGGTCATGGATCGCTTCTTCCCGCAGAAGCCGCCGCAGAAGACGGTGGCACCCACGCCCGCTCGGGAGACGCCGCCGCCGGCGCCTGCGCCGGTCGCCGCGGTCCCGGCGGGCCCCGTGGTCCCACCAGCGGCCGCGCCCAGCCCGGCTCCGCCCGCGCCCCGCCCGCCGCAGCGATTGGCGACCGTGCGGACGCCCCTCTACCGGGCCGTGGTTTCGAGCGAGGGCGGCAAGCTCCAGGACCTGACCCTCAACTACCGGGGCGAGAAGCCCATGGTCATCGTGGGCGACCTCGGGCCCGCGGGGCTCCTGGTCGGCGACGCCGGCGCCCCGGCCGAGCCCCTGCCCATGACGCTCAGCACCGAGGCGCTCACCGTCGGCGCCGCGAAGCCCGCGAGCCTCGTGCTCACGGGCGAGACGGTGGGCCTCCGGGTCCGGCAGACCCTCGAGTTCAGCCCCGAGAGCTACACGATCGCGGCGAGCATCCGCGTCGAGAACACCGGGCCGGCGGCGCGCCGGGTCTCGGTCGAGCTCCCCTGGGCGTCGCGGGTCACGTGGGCGGACGCGAAGGAGAAGTTCCCCGGCCAGTATCCGATCGAGATGGTGTGGTCCCTCGACGGCAGAGCCGATCGGGCGCCACACGCGATGACGCCGAGCCTCGAGGGCATCGAATCCTCCCCGAGGCTCGACCGGGAGGGCGACTGGGTCGCGATCGGGAGCGTCTGGTACCTGGCGGCGCTCATGCCCAAGGCCGGCGGCTTCCGGCTCCACGCGGCGTTCGAGAAGCCCGAGGCGCAGAAAGACGCGCCGCAGACGCCCGCGGGCCGCGCGACCATCGCCGTCCGGGCGACGCCGGAGATCCGTCCGGGTCAGCCCTGGGAAGGCCGCGTCGTCATCTACGCCGGGCCGAAGGAGTACCACCGGCTGGACGCGCTCGGGCTGCAGGACACGATCAACTTCGGCGGGTTCCCCCTGCCCTGGTACTGGGGCGGCCTCCCGATGCGGTGGTTCGGCGTCCCCATCCTGCTGCTGATGAACTGGGTCTACGACTACGTCGGCAACTACGGGATCGCGATCATCCTGCTGACCATCGTCTCGAAGGTCCTGTTCTACCCGCTGACGGTCAAGAGCCTGCGATCCATGAAGGCGATGCAGGCGCTCCAGCCCCAGATCAACGCCCTGCGCGCCAAGCACCAGAAGGACCCGCAGCGGCTGCAGCGCGAGACGATGGAGCTGTATCGCAAGCACGGCGCGAATCCGCTCGGCGGCTGCCTGCCGATGGTCGCGCAGGTCCCGATCTTCTACGCCCTCTACATCGCGCTCTCGGTCGCGGTCGAGCTGCAGAACGCGGCCTTCCTCTGTTTCGGAACCTTCTTCGGCAAGAACCTGTGGATCTGCGACCTCGCGGCCTACGACCCGACCTACGTCCTGCCGATCCTCATGGGCATCACGATGTTCGTCCAGCAGAAGCTGCAGCCGACGGTGGGCGACGCGCGGCAGGCGAAGATGATGCTGATGATGCCCATCGTGTTCACGTTCATGTTCCTCAACCTGCCCTCGGGGCTCGTTCTGTACTGGACGGTGTCCAACGTCCTGCAGATCGCCCAGCAAAAGCTGATGGACCGGCCCGCGCGGTCGCGGGCCACGCGCGAGGCGAAGGACGCCGGCCGCGCCTGAGACGGTTGCCCGGGAGCTCCTCGGCCGGGCCGCCCCAGCGCTCCTGGGCCGCCCGCTGTCCCAGATCGAGCACGATCTGTTCGCCAAATACCTGAATCTATTGGTGCAATGGCAGAAGACGCAACGGCTTGTGGGCTCGAGCGAGCCGGCGTGGATCGTCGAGAACCTCTTCCTGGACAGTCTCCTGTTCCTGCGAGTGCTCCCCCCGGGAGTCGCCACTCTCCTCGACCTCGGCTCAGGAGCCGGCCTGCCGGGGATTCCGCTCAAGATCGTGAAGCCGGCGATCGAGCTCGTCCTCGTGGAGTCGCGACGGCGCCGCGCCTCGTTCCTCTCGGCCGCGGTCAGAGAGCTCGGGCTGCAAGGCGCTCGTGTGATCAGCGGGCGAGCCGAGGACCTCGGCGCCGAGCTTGCGGGACGCTTCGACGCCGTCGTCATGCGCTGCGCTGGCGATGTGAGCCAGTTCCTGCCGCTGGGCGCACGGCTCGTGAGGCGCGGGGGCGTCGTCGTGGCCTCTGGCCCCCCCGCCCCGACCACCCTCGCCATGGGCGATTGGGTGGAGGTCGAAGGCGTCCGCGCCGGCAGCACCCGGCGATTCGCCGTCTATCGCCTCACTTGACGGGCCTGTCGTTTTTGGGGGAAGGTGTTGGTCGTGGAACAAGGACCAAGCACCAATCACCCGTCTGGTGGTATGTTCGTCGTGGAACACTTTCCTGTGGAATCCCGGTGAATGGCCAAGACCCTTGCGGTCGTGAACCAGAAGGGCGGCGTGGGCAAGACCACGACCGCGGTCAATCTCGCCGCCGGCCTGGCTCTCGCCGAGCGCCCTACCCTGCTCGTTGACCTCGACCCTCAGGGCAACGCCACGACGGGCCTCGGTGTCCAGAAGACCGGCCTTTACCCGACGGTCTACCACGTGCTCCTGGGCAACGAGCCCGCCGACAAGGCCATCAGGACAACGGCGCTGGCCCACCTCTCGATCTTGCCCTCGGACATCGACCTGGTGGGCGCCGAGATCGAGCTGGTAGGCCTTGAGCAACGCGAGTGGCGTCTGAGACGCGCGCTCGAGGAGGCGTCCAAGGGATACGAGTGGGTCCTCATCGACTGTCCCCCGTCGCTCGGGCTCCTGACGATCAACGCACTCGTCGCAGCCGATCGCGTGCTCGTGCCGCTCCAGTGCGAGTTCTACGCCCTCGAAGGGCTCACGCACCTGCTCAAGACGGTGAGGCTCGTCCGCGAGCGCCTCAACCCGGGGCTCGAAGTGGAGGGCATCATCCTGACGATGTTCGACGGCCGGACGAGCCTCGCGCTCCAGATCCGCGACGAGGTCCACCGCTACTTCCCGGGCCAGATCTTCGACGCCGTCATCCCGCGCAACGTGCGCCTGACCGAAGCGCCGAGCTACGGCAAGCCTGTCATGCTCCACGATCTCAGGTCGAGCGGCTCGCTCGCGTACCTCGATCTCACACGGGAGGTCCTGACCCATGAATAAGCGCGGGCTCGGTCGCGGCCTTGGCGCCCTGCTCTCCTCCACGCCGGGTGAGGGCGAGGACGCGCTCCTCGAGATCCCGGTCGGTCAGATCGACGTGAACCCGCTTCAGCCAAGAAAAGCCTTTGATTCCAACACGTTGAATGAGCTGGTCGCCTCGATCAGGTCGTCGGGCGTGATCCAGCCGGTGATCGTGCGCCGACTGGGCGCGGGCTACCAGCTCATCGCCGGCGAGCGCCGCTGGCGCGCGGCGCGCCTGGCCGGGCTCGACCGGATCCCCGCGCTCGTGCGGGAGGCCACGGACGCGCAGAGCCTCGAGCTCGCGCTCGTCGAGAACCTGCTGCGCGACGACCTGAACCCGATGGAGGAGGCCGAGGCGTACCAGAACCTGCTCGCGCAGTTCGGCTGGACGCAGGAGGAGCTGGCGCAGCGGATCGGCAAGGACCGCAGCTCCATCGCCAACTGCCTGCGCCTGCTCAAGCTGCCGCAGGCGATCCAGACCGACCTGCGCGCCGGACGGCTCACGATGGGCCACGCGCGCGCGCTGCTCTCGCTGCCGGGCACGGCGGAGCAGCTCCGCCTGCGCGACGAGATCCTCGCGCACGACTGGTCGGTGCGGGCCACGGAGGACACGATCCGCGGCACCGCGGAGCTCGCGCGCGCGCGGGAGGGCAGGCCGCGCAAGGGCCGGCGCCGCTCCGCGGAGCTCGGCGCGCTCGAAGGGGCGCTCCAGAGCGCGCTCATGACGCGCGTGCGGATCACGGGCAACGAGCGCCGCGGCAAGATCCAGATCGTGTACGCGACGGCCGACGAGCTCGAGCGCCTCGCCGACTTGCTCGGCGCGCGACACTGAAGTGCGAGCCGAGCCGCCCTCGGGGCGGGGAGGCGAGCGGAGAGAGAGGGGGCCGTGCGAGCCGAGCCGCCCTCGGGGCGGGGAGGCGAGCGAAGGACGAGAGGGGGCCGTGCGAGCCGAGCCGCGGGCGCGGCGGGCGAGAGAGACGACCGGGCGAGCGAACGCGAAGGGGGCGGAGAGGGAGGGCGTGGGCGAGCGCATCGTCGTCGGCATGAGCGGAGGCGTGGATTCGTCCGTCGCCGCCGCGCTCCTCGTGGAGCAGGGCTTCGACGTCGTGGGCGTCACGATGCGCGTCTGGCCCTGGCGCGAGCCCGCGGAGCCCGAGCGGCGCTTCGGCGCGTGCTGCGGCACCGAGGCGGTGGACGACGCCCGGCGCGTGGCGCGCACGCTCGGCATCCCGTACTACGTGCTCGACATGGAGGCCGAGTTCGGGCGCGCCGTCGTCGCCCGCTTCGTCGACGAGTACCGCGCGGGACGGACGCCGGTGCCGTGCGTGGCCTGCAACAGCGACCTCAAGTTCGGCTCGCTGCTCGCGCGCGCCCGCGCCTGGGACGCGGTCGCCGTCGCCACCGGCCACTACGCGCGCGTCGCGCGCGACCCGGCGACCGGCCGCTGGCTCCTGCTCCGCGCCGCCGACGCCCGCAAGGACCAGACCGACTTCCTCTGGCCGCTCGATCAGGCGCAGCTCGCGGCGGCGCGCTTCCCGGTCGGCGCGCTCACGAAGGCCGAGGTGCGTTCCCGCGCGCGGCGCCTCGGCCTCGTGACCGCGGACAAGCCCGAGAGCCAGGAGATCTGCTTCGTGCCCGGCGACGACTACCGCGGCTTCCTCCGGGAGCGCGACCCGGGGATCTTCCGGCCCGGGCCGATCGTGGACTGCGCGGGGCGCGAGGTCGGGCGGCACACGGGCGTCGCCGGCTACACGATCGGCCAGCGCCGCGGCCTGGGGCTCGCGACGGGACGCCCGCTCTACGTGGTGGACCTCGACGGTGCACGGGACACCGTCGTGGTCGGGGCGCCCGAAGACCTCGAGCGCACCCGGCTCCACGCGCGGCCGGCGAACTTCATCGCCTGCGCGCCCCCGGCCGAGCCGCTGAGGGTCGAGGCGAAGATCCGGCACAAGCACGCGCCGGCGCCGGCGACCGTGCGGGCGCTCGCCGACGGCGGCGCGGAGGTCGTCTTCGACGAGCCCCAGCGCGCCGTGACGCCGGGTCAGTCGGTCGTCTTCTACCGGGGCGAGGTGGTGGTCGGCGGGGGCGTCATCGAGGACCCCGGACGCTTGACGCCGAGCGTCGTCGCGTGATAGTTTTCACAAACCTTCTGCGGTCATCCCGGGCTCGAGGAGACCTCCGCATGTACCTGCGTGTGCGCGACTGGATGGGTGGGCTCGTGTGCGCCGTCCTGGTCCTGGTCCCGGCCCTCGCGTGGGCGGCCGAGGGCGGCCACGAGGGCGGCGGCCTGATCAACATCGACTGGCGCTCGCTCTCCGTCCAGATGCTCAACTTCGTCGTGCTGCTCGTGATCCTGACCAAGCTCCTCTACCGGCCGTTCCTCGCGAAGATGGAGGAGCGCACGGCCGCGATCAAGAAGTCGCTCGAGGAGGCGCAGGCCGCGCGCGCCGAGGCGGCGCGGCAGCAGGAGGAGAACGAGACGCGGCTGCGCGCGGCGCACGCCGAGGCCGCGAGGATCCGCGAGCAGGGGCTCAAGGAGGCGGCCGAGGAGTCGCGCAAGCAGATGGAGGCCGCGCAGGCCCAGGCCAGGAAGCTCGTCGAGGACACCAGGGCCCAGCTCGACGGGGAGGTCCGGCGCGCGCGCGAGGAGTTGCGGCGCGAGGTCGCCGACCTGGCGACGACGGTCGCCGAGAAGCTCGTGCGCAGGAGCCTCCGCGACGAGGACCACCGGCGGATCGTCGCCGAGGCGATCTCGAAGGTCGGGAGCTGATCGGATGCGGGCGGTCCCGGGCGTCGCGCGCTCGTACGCGAGGGCGCTGTTCGGGCTGGCGCACGAGCGCAACCAGGGCGACGCGGTCGCGCGCGAGCTCGAGACCGTGGTCGCGCTGCTCGTCGGCGAGCCGGCGCTCGGCGAGCTCCTGGCGCGGCCGTGGGTCCCGGCGGGCGCCAAGCGGGACGCCGCCGTCGAGCTCGCACGGCGGCTCGAGGTCTCGGCGCTCACGCGCGACTTCCTGGCGCTCGTCGCCGGGCGCGGGCGCGCGGATCATCTGGCGGCGATCCTCGCCGCCTACCGCGACCTGGCCGACGCCGCGGCGGGCCGCGTGCGCGCCCGCGTGCGCACCGCGGTCGCGCTCGGCGGGGAGGAGCGCGCGGCGCTCGCGCGCCGCCTCGGCGGGGTGCTCGACGACAGGCAGGTCGTGCTCGAGGAGGCGGTGGACCCGGCGCTGCTCGGCGGCTTCATCGCCGAGATCGGCAGCGTGCTGGTGGACGGGAGTCTGGACGGCCAGCTCGCGCGGATGCGTGGCCGCCTCGCGACGGGATAGGACGCAGGGCACGGGCGTGGCGAAGCCCGGGTGCCAGCGCCGCAGGGCACGGGCGTGGCGAAGCCCGGGTGCCCGTGCCCCTAAATAGGAGACAGCCGGAATGATCAAGGCCGGAGAGATCAGCGAGATCATCAAGCGCCAGCTGGCGGGCTACGAGGCGGAGGTCGACGTCCAGGAGGTCGGCCGCGTCATCGAGGTCGGCGACGGGATCGCGCGCATCTACGGGCTCGAGCAGGCGATGGCCGGCGAGCTCCTCCAGTTCCCGGGCGACGTCGTGGGGATGGTGCTCAACCTCGAGCGGGACCAGGTGGGCGCCGTGCTCCTCGGCGAGGACACGGCCATCAAGGAAGGCGACGTCGTCAAGCGCACGAACCGCATCGCGCAGGTGCCGGTCGGCGAGGCGCTCGTGGGCCGCGTCGTGAACGCGCTCGGCCAGCCGGTGGACGGCAAGGGCCCGATCGCCACCAAGGAGTTCCGCCCGATCGAGCGCTACGCGCCGGGCGTCGTGGACCGCCGCTCGGTCAAGGAGCCGCTGCAGACGGGGCTCAAGGCGATCGACTCGATGATCCCGATCGGCCGCGGCCAGCGCGAGCTGATCATCGGCGACCGCGGCACCGGCAAGACCGCCATCGGCGTCGACACGATCATCAACCAGAAGGGCCAGGACGTGTACTGCTTCTACGTCGCGATCGGCCAGAAGCGGTCGACCGTGGCGCAGGTCGTGAAGATCCTCGAGGACTCCGGCGCCATGGTCTTCACGACCGTGATCGTGGCCTCGGCGTCGGAGCCCGCGCCGCTCCAGTACCTCGCGCCGTACGCGGGCGTCACGATGGGGGAGTACTTCCGCGACTCCCGGCGCCACGCGCTCTGCATCTACGACGACCTCAGCAAGCACGCCGCCGCGTACCGGCAGCTCTCGCTGCTGCTCCGCCGCCCGCCGGGGCGCGAGGCGTACCCGGGCGACGTGTTCTACCTGCACTCGCGGCTCCTCGAGCGCGCGGCGAAGCTGAACGACGCGCTCGGCGGCGGCTCGCTCACGGCGCTGCCGATCATCGAGACCCAGCTCGGCGACGTGTCGGCGTACATCCCGACCAACGTGATCTCGATCACCGACGGCCAGATCTACCTCGAGTCGGACCTCTTCTACGGGGGCGTGCGGCCGGCCGTGAACGTCGGCCTGTCGGTCTCGCGGGTCGGCGGCTCGGCGCAGATCAGGGCGATGCGCCAGGTCGCGGGCAAGCTGCGGCTCGACCTCGCCCAGTACCGCGAGCTGGCCGCCTTCGCGCAGTTCGGCTCGGACCTCGACAAGGCGACCCAGCTCCAGCTCGCGCGCGGCCAGCGCATGGTCGAGATCCTCAAGCAGGGCCAGTACGCGCCGCTGCCGGTCGAGAAGCAGGTGGCGGTCATCTTCGCCGGCACGCAGGGCCTGCTCGACGACCTGCCGGTGGACGCGGTGCGCGAGTTCGAGACGCACCTCCACGGCTGGCTCGAGCGGAAGGCGCCGCAGATCCTCGGCGAGCTCCGCGACAAGAAGGAGATCGGCGACGCGCTGCGGGACGCGCTCACCCGGGCCGTGAACGACGCCAAGGCGGAGTTCCTCGCGGCCAGGGGCATCAAGGCCGCGTAGGCGCCCGGGCGCATGGCGACGCTCCGCGACATCCGGCGGCGGATCCGGTCCGTCGAGTCCACGCAGAAGATCACGCGCGCGATGAAGCTCGTCGCGGCGGCGAAGCTGCGGCGCGCGCAGGAGCGGGTCCTCGCGGCGCGGCCGTACGCGGGCAAGATGGCCGAGCTGCTCGGCAACCTGGTGAGCGGCGCCGACACGGGCGCCGAGGCGGCGCACCCGCTCCTTGCGCAGCGCGAGGGGCCGCGGCGCCAGATCGTGATCATCACGGCCGACCGGGGTCTCGCGGGCGCGTTCAACTCGAACGTCGTCCGGCGCTCCGTCGAGTTCATCCGGCAGTCGAGCGCGCCGGACGTCACGCTCGTCGTCGTCGGCCGCAAGGGGCGCGACTTCTTCCGACGCCGCGGCCGCACGATCACGCACGAGATGGTGGGCTTCTGGGACCGGCTCGCGTACGGCCACGCGAGCGAGCTGGCCGACCACATCATGCGGCACTACCTCGCGGGCGAAGTGGACGAGGTCCACCTGCTGTACAACGAGTTCCGCTCGGTGGCGGTCCAGCGGCCCGTGCGCGCGCAGCTGCTGCCGATCCCGCGCGCCGCGGAGGGCGCCGGGACGGGGGAGGGGGGCGCCGCGGTGGACTACATCTACGAGCCCGGCCCCGACGCGATCCTCGGCGACCTGCTGCCGCGCCACGTGCGCACGCAGGTGTTCCGCGCGCTCATGGAGTCGCTCGCGGGCGAGTACGGCGCGCGGATGACGGCCATGGAGGCCGCGACGAAGAACGCGAAGGAAATGATCGAGGTGCTGACGATCCAGTACAACAAGGCGCGCCAGGAGAAGATCACCAAGGAGCTGCTCGACATCGTGGGCGGCGCCGAGGCGCTCAAGCAAGGAGCGGAGGCATGAGCCAGGGGAAGATCGTTCAGATCATCGGGCCCGTGGTGGACGTCGAGTTCGAGCCCGGGCGGCTGCCCGCCATCTTCAACGCGCTCGAGGTGGCCGGCGTCGAGCACAAGGACATCTTCTCCTACTCGCAGAAGCTCGTGCTCGAGGTCGCGCAGCACCTCGGCGAGAGCACCGTGCGCACCGTGGCGATGGCGGCCACCGACGGGCTGCGCCGCGGCACGGCGGTGGCCGACACGGGCGGTCCGATCTCGATCCCGGTCGGCAACGGCACGCTCGGGCGCATCCTCAACATCATCGGCGAGCCCGTGGACAAGGGCCCGGCGATCCAGGCCACGAAGTTCTACCCGATCCACCGGCCGGCGCCGCCGTTCGACGAGCAGTCCACCCGGGTCGAGATGTTCGAGACCGGCATCAAGGTCGTGGACCTGCTCGAGCCGTACACCAGGGGCGGCAAGACGGGGCTCTTCGGCGGCGCGGGCGTCGGCAAGACCGTGCTGATCCAGGAGCTGATCAACAACATCGCCAAGCAGCACGGCGGCATCTCCGTCTTCGCCGGGGTGGGCGAGCGGACGCGCGAGGGCAACGACCTCTACCACGAGATGAAGGAGTCGGGCGTCATCGAGAAGACGGCGCTGATCTTCGGCCAGATGACCGAGCCGCCCGGGGCGCGCCTGCGCGTCGGCCTCACGGGCCTCACCGCCGCGGAGTACTTCCGTGACGAGGAGGGCCAGGACGTGCTGCTCTTCATCGACAACATCTTCCGCTTCACGCAGGCGGGCTCGGAGGTCTCGGCGCTCCTCGGCCGCATGCCCTCGGCCGTCGGCTACCAGCCGACGCTCGCGACCGAGATGGGCGCGCTGCAGGAGCGCATCACGTCCACCAAGAAGGGCTCGATCACGTCGGTGCAGGCGATCTACGTGCCGGCCGACGACATCACCGACCCGGCGCCGGCGACGGCCTTCGCGCACCTCGACGCGACGACGGTGCTGAGCCGCGCGCTCACCGAGCTCGGCATCTACCCCGCCGTGGACCCGCTCGCGTCCACGTCGCGCATCCTCGACCCGAACATCCTCGGGCAGGACCACTACCAGACGGCGCGCGCCGTGCAGCTGATCCTCCAGCGCTACAAGGACCTCCAGGACATCATCGCGATCCTCGGCATGGAGGAGCTCTCCGACGAGGACAAGCTCGCGGTCGCCCGCGCGCGGAAGATCCAGCGCTTCCTCTCGCAGCCCTTCCACGTCGCCGAGGCGTTCACCGGACAGAAGGGCCGCTACGTGAAGCTCGCCGACACCGTGACGAGCTTCAAGGAGGTCGTCGAGGGCAAGCACGACGACCTGCCGGAGCAGGCCTTCTACATGGTCGGCGACATCGGCGAGGCGATCGACAAGGCCAAGACGCTCCGCGAGTCCGCGTAGTGGCGGACCGGCTCCAGCTCGAGATCGCCACGCCGACGCGCCTGGCCGTGTCCGAGGCCGTGGACGAGGTCGTCGCGCCCGGGATCCAGGGCTACTTCGGCGTGCTGCCGGGGCACGCGCCGTTCCTGACGACGCTCGGGATCGGCGAGGTGATGTATCGCGCCGGACGCGAGGAGCGCTTCCTCGCCGTGGCCGGCGGGTTCGCCGAGGTCCGCAACGACAAGGTGATCGTCCTCGCGGACACGGCGGAGCGCCCCGACGAGATCGACCGCGCCCGCGCCGAGCGCGCGAAGGAGCGGGCCGAGCGGCGCCTGTCGGGCCGCTCGCAGGACGAGATCGACTACACGCGGGCGTCGGCCGCCCTGGCGCGCGCGCTCACCCGGCTCCAGACCGCCAGCCGCGGTCACTGAGCCGGCGGGCGGCCCGGCCAGCGCCCCCTGGGCACTGCCCATTGGCGGTGGCACCCCGCACGGCCGGCTGAGCAGCCGTGCTCGTCGGCTGGCGCTAACTCCGCGCCCGTGCGCGCATCCCTCCTGGCACCGCGTTTGCCATAACCCTCCGTCATGCTGACCGTGCTGATCGCCGACGACGAACCGCACGTGGTGGACCTGGTGCGCGTGACGCTCGAGGACGAGCGCGTGCGGGTGCTCGCGGCGGAGGACGCCGCCGGAGCGCTGCTGCTCGCGGGGGCGCTGCGGCCCGACCTGCTGCTGCTCGACGTGGGGCTGCCCGACCGGAGCGGCCTGGAGGTCTGCGCCGAGCTCAAGCGCGAGCCCGAGCTGGCCGCGATGAAGATCGTCATGCTGACGGCCGCCGCGCAGGAGGCCGACGTGCGGCGCGGCCTGGCCGCCGGGGCGGACCAGTACCTCACCAAGCCCTTCTCGCCCGTCCGGCTGCTCTCGCTCGTCGAGTCGCTGCTCCCGTGCGCGATGGGCTGGCGCGCGGGCTGACCGCCGTGCCCGCCGACGACCTCGCGATGGCCTACCGGCGGCTCAATGCCTCCTACCAGCAGACGCTGCGCTACGCCGAGGACGTGCGCCGCCTCTACCAGCAGGTCCAGCGCTCGGTTTACCAGTCGCTGCTCGGCCTCGCGAACGCGCTCGAGGCGAAGGACGCGTACACGCGCGGCCACTCCGAGCGCGTGGGCGCGTGGAGCGGCCAGGCCGCGCTCGCCCTCGGGCTGGCGCGCGAGGAGGCGGAGCTGATCGGGCAGGCGGGGCTCCTGCACGACCTCGGCAAGATCGGCGTGCCCGAGGCCGTCCTGCGCAAGCGGGGCCCGCTCGAGGAGGACGAGTGGACGCAGATGCGGCGCCACCCGGTGGTGGGCGCGCAGATCGTCGCGCCGTTCGAGTTCTTCGCCGCGGGCGCGATCACGATCCGCCACCACCACGAGCGCCTCGACGGCAGCGGCTATCCCGACGGGCTCGCCGGCGCCGCGATCCCGCTCGGCGCGCGCGTGGTGGCCGTCGCCGACGTCTACGACGCGCTCACCTCGGCCCGGCCCTATCGGGCCGCGCTCACGCACGCGGCGGCCGTCGAGCACCTGCACGCCGAGGCCGGGCGCACGCTCGACGGCGCGGTGGTCGTGGCGTTCGTCGAGACGATGCGCGGGCTCCGGGAGGAGGTCCCCCGTGTGGGCGCTCGAGCAGCCCTGTCCGGAGCGGCCGCCGCCCCTGCTCGCTGACACGCCCGCGGCGCTGCTCGCCGCGCTCGCGGGCGCGGCGCTCGGCGCGGCGGCCCTCGTCGCCGGGGGCTGGCTCCCGGGCGCCGCGCTCGCCGTCGCCGGCGTCGCCGCGGGCCACGGCGCGCTGCTCGCGACGGCGCTCGCGTGGGCGCTCGGCGGCCGGACGCTCCCGGGCGTGGGCCTCGTCGCGCTGCTGGCGCTCGCGGCGCTGGCCGCGCGGAGCCATCCCCTCGGGCTCCTCGCCTACGCCGGGCCGCCGCTCGTCGTCGCGCGGCTCGCCGCGCGCGGCCGGCTCGCGGCGCTCGGCCTCGGCGGCGGCGTCCCGCTGCGGGGTGTCGCCGCGGGCGCGGCGCTCGGCGCCCTGCTCGGCGGCCACCTCCTCGTCTCGGCGTCGCTCACCCTCGGCGTCGCGGTCGGCGCGCGCCCGGCCGGGGAGCTCCTGGGCGCGCTCGCCTACGATGCCGGCGCCAACGTGCTCGCCGCCGAGTGCTTCTTCCGCGGCGCGCTCTTCGCCCGCGCCCAGCGCCGGTGGCCGGCCGCCGGCGCGGCGGCGCTCTCGACCGGCGCCTACGTGCTCCGCTACCTGGTGGATCCGCTCCTGCCCAAGAGCGTCGAGCTGGTGGTGGGCGCGGCCTTCTACCTGACGCTCCTGGGCGCGGCGAACTGCTGGCTCCTCCGCCGCTCGGGCAGCCTGCTCCCGGGGCTCGCGAGCGCGCTCGTGTTCTTCGCGGCCTGGCGGCTCTGCGACGCCCCCTGACGCCGTGCGGACGCGCGCCCGCCCCGCCCTCGCCGTCGCGACGCTGGCGCTGGCGCTCCTCGCGCTCACGGCGCTGCTCGCGCGCGACCCGGACGGGCCCGCGGCGCTGGTCCGCCACGCCTACCTGCTCCCCGTGGCGGGCGCCGCGCTCGGCTTCGGCGTCCTCGGCGGCACGCTCGCCGCCGGCGCCGCCGTCTTGCTCATGGCGCCGGTCGTGCTCTCCGAGATCGAGCGCGCCGGGCTCACGACCGAGGCGATCGAGGGCCTCGTGAGCCTCGGCGTGCTCGCGCTCCTCGGCACGCTCGTCGGCGCCGCGACGACGCGCGCGCGGCGGGAGCTCGCGCGCTCCGAGGCGCTCGTCGCCGTCCGCCGCGCGGTCGCCGGAGCGGCGACGCTCGAGGGGGCGCTCGGCCGCCTGCGCGCCGCGCTGGCCCGCCGCCTCGACGCCGACGTCGCGCTCGTCGCGCGCGACGGCGCTCGCGCGCTGGTCGCCGGCGGCGCGCGCGTGGTCCCGGGCTCCGCCGTCGCGCGGGTCCTCGCCACGGGCCGCCCGCTGTTCGTGCCGGCCGCGGGTGGAGGCCCGCGGCCGCGGCGCGCGTTCGTGACGCCGCTCGTCGCGGAGGCCGCGGTGATCGGCGCGCTCGCCGTCGAGCGCGAGGGCGGGCTCGGGGGCGGGGAGCGCGCGGCGCTCGAGGCGCTCGGCGCGCACGTGGGCGTCGCGCTCGAGAACGCCCGGCTCGCCGCCCGCCAGCGCCGCTTCGCCGACGAGCTCGCCGCGAAGGTGGCGAGCGCGACGGCGCGGCTCGAGGAGATCGACCGGGCGAAGTCGGCGTTCGTCGCGATCGCCTCGCACGAGCTGCGCACGCCGCTCACCGCGCTCCAGGGCTTCAGCGAGCTGCTCGCGCTGCGGCGCCTGCCGCCCGCGGAGGTCGCGCGCTTCGGCCGGATCATGCACGGCGAGGCGCGGCGGCTCGGCCGGATCGTGAGCGACCTGCTCGATCTCTCCCGCCGCGAGCAGGGGCTCGTCCCCGCGCTCCAGCGGACGGCGGTGGACGTGGCCGCGCTCGTCGCGGACATCGTCGAGGTCCTGCGCCGCGCCGCGCCCGCCCATCCGATCGAGGTGGACTGCGCGCCGGGCCTGCCGCCGCTCGACGCCGACCCCGACGCGCTCGAGCGCATCCTGACGAACCTCGTCGGCAACGCGGTGAAGTACTCGCCTCCCGGCAGCCTCGTGAGCGTGCGCGCGCGCCGGAGCGGCGCGGGCGTGGCGCTCGTGGTCGAGGACCGGGGCCGCGGCATCCCCGCTGCGGCGCTGGCGCGGGTCTTCGAGCCGTACTACCGCGCGCCGGACGCCGCGCCGGCCGCACGCGGCGCGGGCATCGGCCTCGCGGTCGTCAAGGCGCTCGTCGAGGCCCACGGCGGCACGATCCGCCTCGAGAGCACGCCCGGCGTCGGCACGCGCGCGACCGTCACGCTCCCCGCCGTTCCTTGACACTCTGCGTCGTGGCCGTGTAATCTCGCAGGGTATGCCTCGGCACGGAGCCGTCGCAGAGCGCATGGCGGACGCCGTCGTGAAGCGGCTGGTGACCAGGAAGGTCGCCGAGATCAAGGACGAGGCCGCGGCGCGCGCGGCCGTGCGCCAGGTCGTCCTCGACAACCTCACCGCCGAGGAAAAGCTCGAGGAGGACGCGCGGAAGCTCCTGCTCGAGCACGCCAAGCAGATCAAGGACTCCGCCGCCGACTACCGGCAGCTCCTCGGCAAGGTGAAGGAGAAGCTCGCGCGCGAGCGCGGGTTCGTCCTCTGATGCGCATCAGCCGCGAGCGCATCTTCTACCTCGCCGACCTCATCGTGAAGGAGCTCGGCGCCACGCCCGGCGTGCAGGTCAGGGCGCCCGACGAGCTGCGGCCCGAGGTCGTCCGCGCCCTCACCGAGGAGGCGAAGCTCGCGGACTCCATCGACGGCGAGGTGCGGAAGATCCTGGCCTCCTACGCGCGCCCCCTGCCGGAGGGCAGCCGCGAGTGGGAGATCCTCTACCAGAAGACGCGCGAGGAGGTGTTCAGGCGGAGATTCCGCCTGTGAGCCGGCTGGTCGTCGGCATCACCGGCGCGACCGGTGCGATCTACGGCATCCGCCTGCTCGAGATCCTGCGCGGCTACAAGGCGGTCGAGACCCACCTCGTCGTCTCCGCGCCCGGCAAGCGCACGATCGCCGAGGAGACCGACTGGGCCGTCGGGGACGTGGAGGCGCTCGCGACCGTCCGTTACGACAACAAGGACATCGGCGCCGCGATCGCCTCCGGCTCGTTCCGGACGGCCGGCATGGTGATCGCCCCGTGCTCGATCAAGACCGCCGGCGCGATCGCCGCGTGCTACGCGGACTCGCTGGTCGCCCGCGCCGCGGACGTGACGCTGAAGGAGGGCCGGCCGCTCATCCTGCTGGTCCGCGAGACGCCACTGCACGCGGGCCACCTCCGCGTCATGCTCGCGCTCGCCGAGATGGGCGCGGTCGTGCTGCCGCCGATGCCGGCGTTCTACAACCGGCCCAAGACCCTCGACGACATCGTGACCCACACCGTCGCGCGCGTCCTCGACCGGCTCCAGCTCCCGCAGACGCTCGTCGCCGAGTGGAAGGGGACCAACCGTGCGTGACCTCTCGATCGTCATCCCCGTCTACAACGAGGAGGAGAACCTCCCGCTCCTCTGGCCCGAGCTGCGGGGGGTCCTCGAGCCGCTCGGCCACGCCTTCGAGGTGGTCTTCGTGGACGACGGCAGCCGCGACCGCAGCGCCGAGATCATCCGCGGCTTCCGCGACGCCGACCCGCGCGTGCGGCTCGTGCGGCTCAAGGCCAACGCGGGCGAGACGGCGGCGACCGACGCGGGCTTCAAGGCGGCGCGCGGCCGCTGGGTCGTCGTGATGGACGCGGACCTCCAGAACGACCCGCACGACATCCCGACGCTGCTCTCCCACCTCGACCGCTGGGACGCCGTGACCGGCTGGCGCGTCAAGCGCGGCGAGGGCGACGACTGGCTCCGGCGCCTCTCCTCGCGCGTCGCCAACCGCGTGCGCAACGCGCTCTCCGACGAGAGCATCCAGGACAGCGGCTGCACCTTCCGCGCCTTTCGGCGCGAGTGCCTGCGCGAGCTCGTGCTCTACCGCGGCTTCCACCGGTTCGTCCCGACGCTGCTCAGGATGCGCGGGTATCGCGTGCTCGAGGTGCCGGTGAACCACCGGCCGCGCCGCTTCGGGCAGTCCAAGTACGGCGTCTGGAACCGCGCGCTCGTCGCGCTCGTCGACCTGCTCGTGGTCCGCTGGATGAAGGGCCGCCTGCTCCGCTACGAGGTCGCCGAGGACCTCGGCGGCGACCTGATCCGGGACTAGCCCGCCGATGGACGTCCTGCTGGTCGGCCTCGGCCGCTGGGGCGAGAAGCACCTGCGCGTGCTCCGCGAGCTCGGCGTCGGGCTCTGGGTCGCCGACGTCTCGCCCGCGCGGCTCGCGTGGGCCGTGAAGCAGGGGGTGGAGCCGGCGCGCGCCGTCGCCGACTACCGCGCGGCGCTGCCGCGCGTCGCCGCGGTGGACGTGGTCACGCCCGCCGACAGCCACCGCGCGATCGCCGGCGCGTGCCTCGCCGCGGGGCGCCACTGCTTCCTCGAGAAGCCGCTGACCGCGACCGCCGCCGAGGGCCGCGAGCTGGCGGCGGCGGCGCGCGCCGCGGCGCGCGTGCTGCAGGTGGGCCACATCTTCCGCTTCCACCCGGTGACCGCGACGCTCCGCCAGGCGCTCGCCGCCGGCCGCCTCGGGGCCGTCCGCTACGCGACGGGCCGGTTCTCGGGCTTCAAGCGGCCGCGCACGGACGTCGGCGTGACCCAGACCGACGCGATCCACTACTTCGACCTGTTCGCGCACCTGTTCGCGCGCCCCGCGACGCGCGTGGCGGCGCTCCAGCGCGACTATCTGGGCCGCGGGCTCGACGACCTGTCGGTGACGATCGTGCACTACGGGGAGATCCCGGCGGTCGTCGAGGCGAACTACTTCGCGCCCGGCACGTTCCGCGACTGCGTGATCGTCGGCGAGCGCGGCGCGCTGGTCGCCGACTACGGCGCCTCCACGGTCAGCCTCCACCTCGGCGAGCACCTCAAGCGCGGCGAGGCGTGGGAGGCCGTGGACACGGGCAAGGAGGAGCTGCCGGCGCGGGGCGAGGAGCCGCTCCGCCTCGAGCTGCAGGCGTTCCTCGACGCCTGCGCCGGGCGGCGCCCCTGCGCGGTGCCCGCGGAAGACGGCGTCGCGGCGCTCGCCGTGGTCGAGGCCGCCGCCACCTCCGCGCGCGAGGGCCGCACGATCACGCTCGCCGCGGCCCCCGACCCGCGCGCACTCATTCGGTGACCTTGACGAGGTCGACTGGCACCTCCATGGCGGTGTGTGTCGTGGACTCGTAGGCCGCTTCCTCCTCCGCCTCCGCCGTAGCGCCCGCTCGGGGTCGGGGACGTAGGTGACACACAAGGACGCGCTGTTCATGCGGACCGCGTGACAGGCGCGTGAACGCCGCGATCACCCAACCGGGGGCATGGAGAGTCCGATGACCGCGACGAACAGGCAATCCGGGACGAACGTGCACGAGGTCGCTGACGGGATCTATCGCATCAACACGCCCGTGGTGATCCCGGGAGCAGGCGGGTTCTCGTTCAACCAGTACCTCATCGTGGACGAGGAGCCATTGCTCTTCCACACCGGCCCGCGCAAGATGTTTCCACTCGTGCGTGAAGCGGTGGCGAGCGTGTTGCCGGTCGAGAGGCTGCGCCACATTGCGTTATCCCATGTGGAAGCCGACGAGTGCGGCTCGCTCAACGAATGGCTCGCCGTCGCTCCGCAGTCTGCGCCCCTGTGCGGCACGGTGGCTGCCATGGTATCGATCGGTGACCTTGCCGATCGGGCGCCCCGCGCGCTTGCCGACGGCGAGCTGCTCCCTCTGGGCAGGCACTCCGTGCGCTGGTTCGACACGCCGCATCTGCCGCACGCGTGGGAATGCGGCGTTCTGACCGAAGAACGAACCGCGACGTTGCTCTGCGGCGACCTGTTCACGCAAGGAGGCGCCGAGCATCCGCCCCTCACGGAGGCGGACATTCTTGCGCCGAGCGAGGCGTTCCGCCGGGGACTGGACTACTTCTCCCACACGAAACACGCACGGGCGATGCTGGAGAGGCTCGCCGCGACGAACCCGGGAACGCTCGCGTGCATGCACGGCAGTGCATGGCGCGGGGACGGGGCGAGACTGCTTCGTGCGCTCGCCGATGCGCTCTCTGCATGATGCACGGAGCGGCGCACCCCTGGGCGGCGTTCCACGGGGGTCGGGCGCCACTCAGGAGGATGTTGGTGCCGAAGCGGGGACTCGAACCCCGACACCCTTGCGGGCACATGACCCTGAATCATGCGCGTCTGCCAATTCCGCCACTTCGGCCCGGACAGCGTCAGTCATAATACCGTTCGGGCATGCCAAGTCAAGCCAGCGAGAGCCCACAAGATAGGACCGTCGCGACCAACCGGCGCGCCCGGCACGAGTACGCGATCCTCGAGACCGTCGAGGCCGGGCTCGTGCTGCGGGGCACCGAGGTGAAGGCGCTGCGCGCGGGGCACGTGACCTTCAAGGACTCGTACGCGACCGTGCGGAACGGCGAGGCGTGGCTGCTCGGCTGCCACATCAGCCCCTACAGCCACGGCACCGACGCCAACCACGACCCCGAGCGCGACCGGAAGCTCCTGCTCCACCGGCGCGAGATCGCCCGCCTCACCGGCAAGATCGCCGAGCGCGGGCTGACGCTCGTGCCCCTGCGCCTCTACTTCAAGCGCGGCCGCGCGAAGGTCGAGCTGGGCCTGGCGCGCGGCAGGAAGCTGCACGACAAGCGCTCGGCGCTCCGCGAGCGCGAGGTCCGGCGCGAGATGGACAAGGCCATCCGCGCCAGCCGCCGGGGCTCCTGGTAGCGTCTACGGCGCGCCCGCCGGGCGCCGGATCCCCAGGACGTGCACGACGTCCTTGAGGCTCAGGTAGCCGGCGAGCGCGCCGTCCTCGACGACGGCGAGCCGCCCGAGGCCGTTGCCGGAGAGCTTCTCGAAGGCGGTCCACAGGCTGTCGCCGGGCGCGGCCGCCAGCGAGTCGTCGAGGGCGCGCATGACCTGGCGGACCGGGGTCTCGGCCCAGCGCGCCTGCGGGATGTCCCCGAGCTGGTGGATGCTCACGATGCCGATCACGCGCCGGCCCTCGACCACCGGGAAGCTCGAGACGTGGTGCGGCCAGAAGAAGTCGTCCGCGACCCGGGCGAGCGGCAGGTCGGGCCCCACGGCGAAGACCTCCCGGGTCATCACGTCGCGGACCGCGAGGGGTGACAGGGCGCGGCGCAGCACGAGCTGCTGGTAGCTCCCCGCGGCCGCCTGCCGCAGGAACAGGCCGATGAGGACGAACCAGAGGCCGCCCAGGAACTCGCCCGTGAGGCCCCGCAGGACGCCGAGGGCGATCAGCACGAACGCGACCGCCACCCCCGCGCGACTCGCCGCCTGCGTCGCCGCCTGCAGGTCGCCCCGGACCTTCCAGAGGATGGCGCGCAGCACGCGCCCGCCGTCCAGCGGGAAGCCCGGCACGAGGTTGAAGACACCGACGACGACGTTGACCAGGACCAGGTACTGGAGGATGGCCGTGGCCAGCGGACGCGCTCCGGTCACGGAGCTCGCCAGCGCCGCGACGCCGGCGACGAGGAAGCTGGTGAGCGGCCCCACGATCGCGATCAGGAACTCGACCCCCGGGGAGCCCGGCTCGTCCTCGAGCTGCGAGACCCCGCCGAAGACGTGCAGCGTGATGGCGGACACCCCGAGGCCCGCGCGTCGGGCGACGAGCGCGTGCGACAGCTCGTGCAGGAAGACCGACACGAAGAGCAGGAGCGCGGCGGCGGCGCCGCCCACCCAGTGGGCCGCGACCGGCACGTCGGGCAGCACCTGCGGGAAGTAGCCGACGGACAGGCTCCACGCGATCAGGCCGAAGATCACGAGCCAGCTCGCGTGGACCCGGACCGGAATGCCCACGACCCGGAACAGCGTCACGGCGCCCGTCATCGCGCTGGAACTCCCCCTCGCCGGCGCGCGCGGCGTCACGAGTCGCCGAGCCCAGGGCAGGGCCCGAGGATCGTCATGAGCACGAACCCCCGGCGCGCCTCGCGCCGGCGCAGGAGGGGCCGCCGCGGCGGCCGGCGGGGTGCGGGCGCCGGCGCCGGCGCGGCCGGGAACGGGGGCCGCCGGGCCGGACGCGCCTCGCGGGGCGCGCGGACGCTCGGCGTCGGGACGGCGGCTCCCGGCCGCGCCCGCGTCGCCACGGGGCGTTCCGGCTCGACGCCCGGGCGCGGGCCGGCCGCCAGATGCCGCCGCACCCGGCGCACGAGAAAGTTCAGCAGCGGCACGAGGAGCAACACCGCGAAGAGGAGGAGCTGCTCGAGGCTCATCGCCCCCGCTCCTATTTCTTCGGCGGCGCGGGCGGCTCCTCGGGGGCGCCCGCGATCGACTCGCGCATCGTCGTGTCCGCCTGCACGTTCTTCATCCGGTAGTAGTCCATGATACCGAGGTTGCCCTGACGGAACGCCTCGGCCATGGCGCGTGGCACCTCGGCCTCGGCCTCGACGACGCGCGCCCGCATCTCCTGCTCGAGCGCGACGGCCATGGCCCGCCGCTCCTCGGCCTTGGCCTGGGCGATCTGCTTGTCGGCGTTGGCCTGGTCGATCTGGAGCTTGGCGCCGATGTTCTCGCCCACGTCCACGTCGGCGATGTCGATGGACAGGATCTCGTACGCCGTCCCGGCGTCCAGTCCCTTGGAGAGCACGTGCTTGGAGATGTGATCGGGGTTCTCCAGCACGTCCTTGTGCGTCCGCGCCGAGCCGATGGTGCTGACCATGCCCTCACCGACCCGCGCGATGACCGTCTCCTCGCCGGCGCCCCCGACCAGCCGGTCGATGTTGGTGCGCACGGTCACCCGCGAGACGGCGATGAGCTGGATGCCGTCCTTGGCCACGGCCGCGATGCGCGGGGTCTCGATCACCTTCGGGATCACCGACATCTTCACCGCGGCCAGCACGTCCCGGCCGGCGAGGTCGATGGCGGCGGCCCGCTTGAAGGGCATCACGATGTTCGCCTTGTCCGCCGAGATCATGGCGTTCACGACGTTGACGACGTTGCCGCCCGCCAGGTAGTGCGCCTCCAGATCGTTGACGGGGATGTCCAGCCCGGCCTTCACCGCGCTGATGCGGGCCGTGACGATCGTGCCCGGGGGCACCCGCCGCAGGCGCATCCCCACGAGCGTGAACAGGCCGACGTACGCCCCCGAGGCGAACGCGGCGATCCACAGCCGGACGGGGATCAGGTAGAGGACGACGGCGAGCGCCGCGACGACGAGGATGAGGAGCGCGACCGCACCGAAGGCTCCCGTCTCGAGTCCGGTCATGGCTCAGTCCTTTCCGCGAAGCCGCCGCACGACGATCCGGTTGCCGTCCACCCGGACCACCGTGATCGGCTCCCCCGTCTGGATGAATTCCCCGTCGGAGACGACGTCCACCCGCTCGCCCTCGATGTCGGCGATGCCGGCCGGCCGCAGCGTCGACGCCGCCGTGCCCCGCTTGCCGAGCCAGGCGCGGTCGGCCTCCGGCGCCGAGGCGAACCCCTCGCGCGCCGTGAGCTCCGTCTCGAGGACGAGCCGGCGGCCGAACGGCAGACGCGGGAGGAAGCGTAGCACGGCCAGGGACGCCGCCAGCGCCACGAGGAGCGAGGCCGCGACCCGCCCGACCGCGATGAGAACGGCCCGCCACGTCGCCCCGGCGCCGACGAGGCTCAGCCCCAGGCCGCCGAGGAGCGCCGCGATCCCGAGCGCCCCGGTGACCCCGAAGCCCGGCGTGACGAAGAGCTCGATCGCGAGGAGCAGGAGCCCGAGGCTCACGAGGAGCAGCTCCTCCCAGCCCACCAGCCGGACCAGCCAGTGGCCCCAGAAGAACAGCGCGAGGCTCGCGATGCCGAGCGCGCCGGGCACGCCGAAGCCGGGCGTCCGCAGCTCCACGACGATCCCGAGGATGCCGATCGTCATCAGGAGCGAGCTGACCAGCGGGTGCGTCAGGAAGCGGACGACCGTCTCGGCCCACGTCGGGCCCGCCCGCCGGACCTCGGCGCCGGCCAGGCCGAGCGCGTCGAGCACGGCCTCGACGCTGTCGGCGCGGAAGTCCGCGACGCCGTGCTCCAGGGCCTCGGCGGTCGTGAGCGTGAGGAGCTTGCCCTTGGCGCTGAGCCCGGCGATCTCCACGTCGGCGTCCACCATCGCCTCGGCGAGCAGCGGCGGGCGCTTGCGGCTCTCCGCGGTGGCGCGGAACTCCTTGCGCACGTACGACACGGTCTTCTCCGCCACGGGCTGCGCGGGCCCGCCGGGGACGCCCATCTCCACCGGCGTGGCGGCGCCGATCGTGCCGCCGTCGGCCATCGCGATCTTCTCGGCCGCCAGGCTGATCAGGGCGCCCGCGGAGATGGCGCGCTTGTTGACGAAGGCCACGGTCCGGACGCGGGCGCGGAGCAGCGAGTCCCGGATGACGACGGCGGCGTCCACGCGCCCGCCGAAGGTGTTGATCTCGAGGATCACCGCGGCCGCGCCCGCGACCGCGGCGTCCTCCAGCACCCGCTCGACGAACGGCGCGAGGCCGAGGTCGATGATGCCGTGGATCGGCGCCACGTAGACGACCGGGCGGCTGCCGGGGGCGCGGGGCGGCTGGTCCGCCGCGGGCCGGGCGGGCGCGCCGAGCAGCGCGAGAGCGCCGACGAGCAGCACGGCCGACACGAGCGGCACGCTCCGGGGCATCCTCATCGCGACTCCTCGCGGACGGAGACTCCGCTCCAGTGTAGCGTCGATGCGTCGCCGTGTTCCAGAACGGCTGAGGCCCGGCCCGGGCCGGTCACCGATACAGCGACTCGATGACGTCGCCGTAGCGCTCGGCCACGACCCGGCGCCGCACCTTCTGGGTCGGCGTCAGCTCGCCGCCGGCCTCCGTGAAGTCCGCCGGCAGGACGGCGAACCGCTTGATTCTGGCATACGACGGCAGCGAGGCGTTCGTGGCCTCCACGACGCGCTCGACGCGCTCGACCACCACGGGGTGGCGGGTCAGGGCCGCGTGGTCCGCCACCAGGACGCCGCGCTCCCTGGCGCGCCGGATCGTCTCGGCCGGGTTCAGGGTGATGAGCGCCACGGGGTAGGGGCGCCGGTCGCCGTAGAGCGCCGCCTGGCTCACCAGCGGATCGCGCTTGAGCAGGTTCTCGATGGGCTGGGGGGCGATGTTCGCGCCGCCCGCGGTGACGATCAGGTCCTTCTTGCGATCCGTGATGTAGAGGAATCCCTCGGCGTCCAGCCGCCCGATGTCTCCCGTGCGGAGCCAGCCGTCGCGGCCGAACGCCTCGGCCGTGGCGTCGGGCTGGTTGAGGTAGCCGCGCGTGGCGACGTTGGGCCCGCGCGCCAGGATCTCGCCGTCCTCGGCGATCCTGAGCTCGACGCCCGGGATCGCCTGGCCGACGGAGCCGAACCGGAAGCGGTCGATGCGGTTGAACGTCAGCACCGGGCAGGTCTCCGTGAGCCCGTAGCCCTCGAGGACGAGGATGCCCGCGGCGTGGAAGAACTCGGCGATCTGCGGGGCGAGCGGCGCGCCCCCGGACACCGCGAACCGGAGCCTGCCCCCGAGCGCCTGGTGGAGCTTCGCGAAGACGAGCCGGTGGGCGAGCCTCCGCCTGAGCGCGAGCGCGGCCGGGACCGGCCGCCCGGCCCGCCGCAACCGGGAGACCTCGCGCCCGACGCCGAGGGCCCAGGCGAAGACCCGGCGCTCGACCGGCGAGGCCGCCTCGACGCCCGCCAGGATCTTCGCGTGGACCTTCTCGAAGAGCCGCGGCACACCGCAGAAGAAGTGCGGGCGCACCTCGCGGAGGTTGTCGGCCACCGTGTCGAGGCTCTCGGCGAACGCCGTGGTGAGCCCGACCCAGACCCCCATGAAGGCCTCGAGCCGGGCGAACGAGTGCGCGAGGGGGAGGAAGAGCAGGTGCACCTCCCCGGCCTGCACCTGCGTGACCTGCGCGACGGCCGCGAGCGCCGCGGTGTGGTTCGCGTGCGTCTGGACGACGCCCTTGGGCAGGCCCGTCGTGCCGGAGGTGTAGACGACGGTCGCGACGTCCTCGGGCCGGGCCGCGCCGACGCGTTCGGCGAGCGCGCTCGTGAGCCGGTCGGCGTGATCGCGCCCGAGCCGCCTGAGCTGCGCCCAGGGCAGCACGAACGCGGCCTGGCCCTCGTAGCCCTCGATCACGACGACCCGCTCCACGCGGTCCATCTTGCCCTGCACCTCGAGGAACTTCTCGAGCTGGCCCGGGTTCTCGACGATGAGGATCCTGGCGCCGGCCTCGTTCACGATGTGGGCGATCAGCTCGGGGGGATACGTCGCGTAGACGGGGACGGTGACGCCGCCGGCCGAGAGGATCGCCAGATCGGCCTGGACCCATTCGGCCCGGCTGGCCGAGAGCAGCGCCACGGCGTCGCCGCGCTGCTGGCCGAGGGCCAGGAGCCCCAGCGCCAGCTCGCGGACGATGGTGCCGACCTCCGCCCACGGGAGCGTCTGCCATCGGCCGCCCCGCTTCACCATCTGAGCGGGCAGGGTGGCGTGGCTCTCGACCCGGCTCCAGAACATGCGCGCCAGCGTGTCGTTCGCCATGGCGTCCTCCTCGAGAGTCCCGGAGCCTGACCAGCGGCAAGACCGATGCCATGGGGGACCGCGCGACTTGTCGCGGGGTTAGGGGACCGGCGCGCCGGGGCGCGGCAGGCGCGCGACCCCAGGTGCGGCGCCGGCGCCACGGGAGGCGTCGCCCGGCGGCCAGTGCGCGGGGTTTGACCCCCGGCCCCGGTCGTCTATACTTCTTGCAAGGGGGCGACAGGTTTCGACGGGGATCAGTGAGGTCCAGGCTGCGTCTCGAGGTTTCTCACCCCTCGTTAATAAGTGAGAACGGTATAGCTGCCAACACTCAGCTAGCCCTGGCGGCTTAACACCCGCCGGCGTCCGCCGTCCTGAGCCATCAGGGGGCGGGAACGGGCGTCATACACTGCTGGCTGGCTCCGAACCTGGCCTCAGGGGAGGGGCGAGACCAATGAGGCTGGCCCTGCGGCGATCCCGCCGATCGGAGTGCCGCGGGGCGAGAAGCAGTAGAGTAGACCGGCTATCGACGTAGACGCCTGCGGCTGAGGGTTCCCGGACGTGGGTTCAATTCCCACCGCCTCCACCAACCTAATGAGGTCGAACCGCTCTCCGGGGCCTCGAGGAGATCGAGGGCCTGGAGGGTGGTCTCGGATTGGTAGTACGGCTTTTCTCCTTGAGGAGTCACGGGCTCACAGCAGCTCCACAGGATCGCCGACGGCAACGCGACCGCCCCGCACGACATACGTGTCGAGGGCCAGCCGCCCGCCCATGTCCCGGACGATCCGCCGGAGGACGGTCGGATCGTGCTCGAGCGTGTCCGGGTCATACGTCGTCATGACGCATCGGCCCCGGAGCTTCTTGAAGCCGACGATCGCTTCGCCGACCCGGGCGTGGTGCCCGGGCCAGTCCCGCTCGGCCAGCCCGTCCACCCCGGCCACGAGGATGTTCGGGCGGAAGCGGCGTCGATCGAGCCCCAGCGCGTTGACAGCTCCGTCGGTCGCCACGAGCAGGGGGAGCACATCGAAGCGGTCCGGCCCGTCATGGCGGACCAGCCGGGCTCCAGGACCGGCGGCCGCCTCGATCGCCGCTGCCACCTCGGGCGCCGTCCACGGGTGTCCGTTCACGAGCGTCTCGCCCATCGGGCTCAGCGAGCCCTTCAGACCGAGCAGCCGCGGGGTGGTCCGCGAGGTCACGATCCGGCCCTCGGCGTCGTACACCTGAACCATCCGGTCCCCCGGAATACCGTCCGGCGAGATCTCCGCCGCGTCCAGCGGCTCGCCCGCGAGCGACTTCACGGGATAGCGCCACAGCTCAGCGACGTGCATCTTCATGATTATCCTCCGTCCAGTACTCGCCACGGGCACCGGGCCGGGGGGCCGAAGCACCCCCGGCCCGGTGCCCGGGGCGCTACTTGCTCGTGGGGCGCACGTGCCTGATCAGGAAGCGACGCATGTGCTGGGCGATGAGTGCCCCGTCCTCTTCCAGGGCGAAGTGCCCGGTATCGAGCAGATGCGTCTCCATGGTCTTCAGATCTCGCGCGTAGGGCAGCGCGCCTTCCACCGGGAAGATGTAATCGTTCTTCCCCCACACCACCAGCGTGGGCGGCTGATGCGCGCGGAAGTAGGCCTGCCACGCGGGGTACAGCTTGGGATTCGAGCCGTAGTCGAAGAACAGCTGGAGCTGGATGTCCTTGTTCCCGGGACGGTCAAGCAGGGACTGGTCCACGAGCCAGTTGTCCGGGCTGATCGCCTCCGGGTTCCGCACGCCGTGCGTGTACTGCCACTTGGTCGCGTCTAGGACCAGGAACTTCCGCAGCGGGGCCGCGTTGGCCTCGGTCCGCGCGCCCCAGTAGGTCCGGAACGGCTTCCAGAAGTCGCGGAGGCCCTCCTCGTAGGCGTTGCCGTTCTGCACGATCAGGGTCTGGATGCGCTCGGGATGCTTGACGGCGAGCCGAAAGCCGACCGGCGCTCCGTAGTCCATGACATACAGGCTGTACTTCGTGAGGCCGAGTTGCTGGACGAACTGATCCATGATGTCGGCCAGCCGATCGAACGTGTACTCGAACTGGTCGACCGGCGGCATCGAACTATGGCCGAACCCTGGGTAGTCGGGCGCCACCACGTGATACCGGTCCGACAACGCCGGGATGAGGGCCCGGAACATGTGCGACGATGTCGGGAAGCCGTGGAGCAGGAGGATCGTGGGCGCGCCCTTGGGGCCGGCCTCGCGGTGGAAGATCTCCAGCCCGGCCACCTTGACCGTCTTGTGAAGCGTCGGATACCGGGTCGGCGTGCCCTCCGCTGACGATGTCCCGAGACCGACCGAGACCTGCCCGCGCTCCGACGCCTCCAGCCCGGCGGGAGTGGATGTGAGCAGGGACACCACGCTGAGCACCACCACGAGACCGCTCACCGTCCGGACTGCCGGCTGAAGCGGCTGCCCGGTGGGCTGGAGCCCCGCAGCCGGGCGAGGGTCGCCGACGAGCCAGGCCAGGATCAACGCGTAGCCCCAGTGGCGCGCCAGCGTGATCACGGGGAGCAACGGGCTCGCGGCCAGCCCCGCGACGCCCAGCCCGAGCAGCGGGAGCATGAAGAGCCACACACCGAAGACCGTCTCCGCGGTGATGTAGGTAAGCGCCCGGATCCAGGGGGGGCCCCACAGGAGCGGCCCGACCCCCGCGTAGATCACGGCGAGGATCACGCCATTGGCGTAGTGGGCGACGATACCGCCGCCGATCCCCAGGCCCAGCTTGCCGCCGAGCAGGGCCGGGATGTCCCACCACTGCCCGGTCATCAGGAACCCGATCAGGTCGAAGACCACCGTGCCCGCCAGGCCGGCCAGGACTGCACGCGCCCATCGAGCCCGGGACGTCTTGTTCGCGACTGCCTCGCGTAGGAGAACCATGTTTGCTTCCTCCTCGTATTAGAAGTCGATGCTGGTTCGGGCGAGCCGGTTGAAGTAGTTGGTGAACACGTTGAGGGCCACGTGGGCCACGATCTCGGCGATCTCGGCGTCACCGTGGCCGGCCTCGCGGACCGCACGCAGGTCGACATCGCTCACGTCACCGCGGCGGTCGAGGATGGCCCGCGCAAATGCGAGTGCAGCCGTGGCCTTCGGGTCCGACGACCGCCCCTGGCGGCTGGCGACGACGTCGCCGTTCGTCAGACCCACCATCTTGCCGATCGTCGAATGGGCGGCCAGGCAGTACTCGCAGCCGTTAGCCTCGGCCACGGCGAGCGCGATCTGCTCGCGGAGCTTCGCCCCGAGCGCGCCGCCGCCCAGCGCGGAGCTGAAGCAGAGATAGCCGTCGAGGACGGCGGGGGAGATCGCCATCGTTCGCATCATGTTGGGCGTGAAGCGGAGCTTGGCCTCGACGGCGCTTAGCAGTTCCTTTGCCTTGCCCGTTGCTGCGGCCGGATCAATCGGTGTCAGCCGTGTCATGGCGTTCGCCTCCTTGGTGGTGGTTACTCTCGTGGTCAGGCGCCGAGATCATTCCCGGAGTCCTCAACGGTGTCGCCGACCTGGCCAGTTAGAAGGCAATCAAGAGGCCAAACCGAGTCCACGCCGTAACTGCTGGAATTCCCGCTCCTTTGCTTGGCGGACGACTGCCAATCGGTAAACGCGATCTTTCGTGAATCACGAGGTCTCGCGCCGTTAACGACATCTCGTGTAGGCTGGAACCGCCCATGAACCCACAGGCGCTCCAGTCCGTCGCTCTGGCTGTGGCCGAGGCTCGCTCAGTCGAGACAGTGCTCGGCCGGATCGTCTTGGGTCTGCTCGCGCAGGAAGGAGTCGCGCTCGCCCGGATCTGGCTCGTCGCCCCGGGCGACATCTGCGCCTCCTGCCCGATGCGTCCCGAGTGCCCGGACCAGTCACGCTGTCTGCATCTGGTCGCCAGCGCCGGCAATCCCGTTGCCGACACCGGCGAGGACTGGTCCCGGTTGAACGGAGACTTTCGGCGCTTTCCCATGAACGTTCGCAAGGTCGGACGGGTCGGCGGTACCGGGGAGCCACTCCTCGTCAACACGGATCTGGCGGAGAGTCCGGAGATGGCGCGCCCCGACTGGCTGCGCCGAGAGCGCATCGTGAGCTTCGCCGGTCAGCCGCTCATCTTCCGGGGAGAGATCCTGGGCGTGCTGGCTGTGTTCAGTCGCGCCGAGATCCAGGAGGCCCAGTTTGAATGGCTGCGTACCTTCGCCGACCACGCCGCCGTGGCCATCGCCAACGCGCGGGCGTTCGAAGAGGTCGCGCGGCTCCGTCAGCAACTCGAGCTCGAACGGGACTATCTCCGGGAGGAGGTCAGGGAGGCGCTCGCCTTCGGGGAAATCGTCGGCCAGAGCCCGGCGCTACAGACTGTCCTCAAGCAGATCGACC